>OBWF01000162.1_pt1 | contig 49256 bp, 39 predicted proteins | sample 1495211 | NCBI WGS metagenome assembly OBWF01 (sample SAMEA2580051, study PRJEB22360) | human gut metagenome | reverse complement strand
TGATGAACCTGGGCCAAACACCGGGGAGGGTGGCAGAAATAGCCGCCACAAAGGGGATTCACCAGACCAGATTTTTTCGATCATTGGCCAAACTGCATTTTGTGAAGTTGCGCGTAAACGCCGCGGTGCTCAAGCAAATCGTTATGCGTACCGCGTTCCACAATGACACCATCCTCGACGACCACGATTTCGTCTGCCTTTTCAATGGTAGACAAGCGGTGGGCAATCACCAGAGAGGTACGGTTTTTCTGCAACTCATCCAGTGCCGCCTGAATCGCACGTTCGGATTCGGTATCCAGAGCCGAGGTAGCTTCATCCAGAATCAGAATCGGGCTATCACGCAGCAAGGCTCGAGCGATAGCAATACGCTGACGCTGACCGCCAGAGAGCAGCACGCCGTTTTCACCAATCACTGTATCGAGACCGTTATCCATCTTATTGATGAAGTCCATGGCGTAGGCCATACGCGCCGCTTCTTCAATTTGCTCACGGCTGTACTGTTCAGTCCGTGCGTAAGCAATGTTGTTAGCAACCGTATCGTTAAACAGATGGACATTCTGCGACACCAGAGCAACCTGGTTACGTAACGACGCCAGGGTATACTCGCGCAGATCGTGACCATCCATCAGGATTTCGCCTTCATCAATATCGTAAAAACGAGTGATCAGGCTGGCGATGGTTGATTTACCTGAACCAGAGCGTCCAACCAGAGCAACCGTCTTCCCTGCCGGAATTTTCAGGTTGATGTTACGCAATGCAGGTACGTCACGTCCCGGATAAGTAAAGGTGACATTGCGGAATTCCACGTCGCCAGTCGCACGCTCGATCACGCGCTTACCTTCGTCTTTCTCCTGCTCACTGTCCAGAATGGTAAACAGCGTCTGACAAGCCGCCATACCGCGCTGGAACTGGGCGTTAACGTTGGTCAGTGATTTCAGCGGACGCATCAGTGCAATCATTGAAGAGAAAACAACGGTAATCGTACCGGCAGTCAGGCTATCCATGACACTTGGGAAGCTCGCCGCATACAGAACAAACGCCAGCGCCAAAGAGGCGATCAGCTGAATGATCGGATCAGAGATGGAAGAGGCTGAAACCATTTTCATCCCCTGAAGACGCATTCGGTTGCTGACTTTATCAAAGCGTTTCGTTTCCACTTCCTGACCACCGAAAATCAATACTTCTTTGTGGCCCTTCAGCATTTGTTCGGCGCTGGTGGTCACCTGCCCCATGGTGTTCTGCATGTTTTTACTGATGTTGCGAAAACGCTTCGATACTACGCGAATCGCAATCGAAACAATCGGTGCCAGCACAATCAAAATGATCGACAGTTGCCAACTGTAATAGAACATCATGATGAACAGGCCGATGATTGACGCACCTTCACGCACAACCGTTATCAGTGCGCCGGAAGAAGAAGAAGCAACCTGTTCGGAATCGTAGGTGATACGTGACAACAGCGTCCCCGTTGACTGTTTGTCAAAAAATGAAACCGGCATTCCCATCATGTGACCAAACAGGCGGCGACGCATGGTCATTACCACCTTTCCTGATACCCAGGAGATACAGTAGCTGGAGACATAGCTGGTGATACCACGTAAAATCATCAGCCCGATCACCACCAGCGGCATCCACACCAGCACGGAGCGATCTGTTTTACCAAAGCCATCATCAAGAAGTGGCTTAAGGAGCGATAACATGAAGGTATCGCTGGCTGCGTTGAGGATTAACGCTACGCCCGCCACGATCAGACCCGCTTTAAAAGGCGCAATGGTTGGCCACAGTCGGCGGAACGTCTGCCACGTAGAGAGATCTTTGTCGTTATGCATTCAAAAAACCAGCATTTGTTGAAATAGCCGCATATTCTACCCGTTATCCACTGGCACGCCAAACCACTGATGATACCAACGAGGTAAAATTTGCTCTCTGAGGCTGCTAATCCGCCAGCCTTGCGCTGAAAAATTGACCGTCACTTGACCCTGATGTGGAGTATCAAGCCATTGATATCCTTGCTGTTGATAGCGATGCTTAACTTTATTAGAGGGCAATCGCCATGCGTTATAGCGCGATGCCGATGCGAGTGCCACTTTTCCATTCACTCGCTGAATTAATGGCAACGATGATGAGGTATTACTGCCATGGTGAGGTACCTGAAGCAATGTTGTCTGCACTTGCTGCCAGTAACGGCTTAGCATCTTTTGTTCAGCGGGGACTTCAATATCACCGGTTAGAAGAATGCTATTCGTCCCGTCATCAACCTTAACCACACAGGAATGGTTATTTCCTTTATCGTTGCTAGCTTGTAAAGGCCAGTGCACGCTGAAACGCAATCCTTGCCATTGCCACGCTTCGCCACGCACACAGGGCTGATGATGTTCCCAGTTTAACGGACTTCTGATCCATAACATCGGCCATGTGTGCAATATTGAGTCCAGCCCTCCCCGGTGATCCAGATGTTCATGACTCAGAATAACGCCTTCCGGTTCAAGATTATGCCAGTGGAGCCAGGGGATAATCAGTTGTTGCCCACTATCCCCTTCGGGCCAGGCCAGTCCTGTGTCATAGAGAATCGCTTTGCCGTTTCTGGCTATCACCATTGCCAGCCCTTGCCCGACATCAAGCATGTACACCTGCCACTCGTCAGGTCGAGGTTTTTGCCACAGCGGCCAGCACATCAGCAAGCCTACAGCCACACACATTGCTGGCAACGTTCGCCAGGCGTTTAATCGCCATACCACCAGTAAGAACCATGGGGAAAATGATAGCCATTGCCAACGTTCAGCAATGTTGATCCACCCTTCTGGCAAACTCTTTAACCCCCAGAAAAGTAAAGCCAAAGACCGGTCGGCAAGAAACCATAACCCTTGCTCCAGGATTAACGGCCCGCTTAAATGCACAACCATCGCGGCGAGGATCAACGGAACCGTGATAAATGTCACCAAGGGAATTGCTAATAGATTTGCAATAAACGAGGTCAGACTAATGCCATGAAATATGACGATTTGCACAGGCATAAGCAGGAGTGTGATTCCCAGTTGCAAATGAATGAGGGAAACAACTGCACGCAATACCGGCGGCAGTTGCCACTCAGGACAGGGAAACCACTGGTACCAAAAAATCAGTGCCGCGACCGCAGCGGCAGAGAGCCATAAACTTTGCGAGAGAATGGCAACAGGATCCATCAGCAAAATTGCCGCCAGACAACATATCCATACATCCCAGACACTCCACTGTCGCCCACTTAACTTAAGCATTCCCCACGTAGCAAGCGCCACCACGGTACGCAATGCAGGAGGTTGCATTCCCGTCAACCAGGCATAAAAAGCAGCACAGCAGATTCCACCAATTAATGGCATTTGCCAGTGGATCCAGCGCCCAGGCAGATAAACTTGCCCACCGCGAATGAGTCCGGCAGCCAACAACGCCGCAAAAGCGATGTGCAATCCCGATATCGCCATTAAATGCGCCGTTCCAGTATCACGCATGATATTTTTGATTTCTTTGGGGACGGATAACCGTTCCCCCATACCTAAACCAAGAATAACCGCATTCCACATATAGGGTTGCAGCGTTGTTTGTAGTGACGCCAGATACTGTGCACGCAGGCTACAATTCGGTTCAATGACACTTGCCTGCAGAAAGCGGCCGGTGAGCGGCTGATGCTGGGCAATGGCATAACGCTGGCTATCAAAGCCGCCATCATTAAGTTGGCCATGAACTGCACGAACTTTGAGTTTCATTGACCATTGTTGTCCAGCACAAACCGCTTGCGGAAGATATTCGCCATACAGCACAAGGCCTGGCGCAGGGAATATACGTCGACCTTGTAGATGAGTAATTTGACCGTAATGAGTGGTCATGCCGTCAGTTGCAGTGATCTCAACAATTGCATCCTGCGTCGCGCCAGTTAAGGTTTCTCCTGCCCACAAAATTTGCTTTGCTGATAATATGCCCCAAACGAAAAACAGCAACGTCAGCGCGATATAACGGACGGTTTTAACAGGGATAAATGCCAGTACGCAGGCGAAGAGAGTCAGAAACGCAAGGGTTAATGTCCCAGGCAATTGGGGCAAAATCAGCAACGGAAAAATTCCGCAAATTATGCATACGCCGACTGTCGTTATTTTCATGCACCCCTCCCTGTTTATGGAAAGTGTGCAACTTTGTTGAGCGGTTGTCTGGTGGGAATTTTGCGTTCCCCGAGGCACATTCAGAAGAATTTAACGAAAGGGTGAAAACTGCTCAAAACTCTGCGAGGCAGCTTCCAGTTCCTGATTAGAGAAATGAAAAAAGCACCCGACAGGTGCTTTTCTCGCGTTCAAGTTTGAGTAAAAACTTAACCGTAAATATTGGCGCGATCGCGCAGTTCTTTACCAGGTTTAAAGTGAGGAACGTATTTTCCTTCCAGTTCTACTTTATCGCCAGTCTTCGGATTACGTCCGGTACGTGGTGCGCGGTAGTGCAAAGAGAAACTGCCGAAACCGCGGATTTCAATACGCTCGCCCTGCGCAAGAGTCGAGGCCATATGCTCCAGCATCTCTTTTACTGCATCTTCAACCGTCTTGGCGGGAATGTGCGATTGCTGGGTGGCAAGTCTTTCTATCAATTCTGACTTGGTCATGATTCCTCCGGTTCCTTAAAGGCAAATTAAGCGGCTGCTGTTGCTGCATTGATTAAGGGCGGCCGTAGCCGCCCTTAGTGCTTGATTACAGGACGAAACCTGCAATCTGTCAAGTAAACTCAACAAACTTCGGAATAAAAATCCCGAAGAGTCAGAGAATTACTCGCCTTTAGCTGCTTTGAAAGCTTCAGCCATTGCGTTGTTGGAGAAGTTTGCATCTTCCTGTTTGTTAACAGTTGCGATTGCATCTTTCTCGTCAGCTTCGTCTTTCGCACGAACAGACAGGCTGATTGCGCGGTTTTTACGATCAACGCCGGTGAATTTAGCTTCAACTTCGTCGCCAACGCTCAGAACCAGGGTAGCGTCTTCAACGCGGTCACGGGATGCTTCAGAAGCACGCAGGTAACCTTCAACGCCGTCAGCCAGTTCTACGGTTGCGCCTTTAGCGTCAACTGCAGTTACTTTACCGGTTACGATAGCGCCTTTCTTGTTCAGAGCAACCCAGTTGTTGAACGGATCTTCTGCGAGCTGTTTAACGCCCAGGGAGATACGTTCACGTTCTGCGTCAACCTGCAGAACAACTGCAGCGATTTCGTCGCCTTTTTTGTATTCACGAACTGCTTCTTCGCCTGCAACGTTCCAGGAGATGTCAGACAGGTGAACCAGGCCGTCGATGCCGCCGTCCAGGCCGATGAAGATACCGAAGTCAGTGATAGACTTGATTTTACCTTCAACACGGTCGCCCTTGTTGTGGGTTTCCGCGAACTGCTGCCACGGGTTAGCTTTGCACTGTTTCAGACCCAGGGAGATACGACGACGTTCTTCGTCGATATCCAGAACCATAACTTCCACTACATCGCCAACGTTAACAACTTTGGACGGGTGGATGTTTTTGTTGGTCCAATCCATTTCGGAAACGTGTACCAGGCCTTCAACGCCTTCTTCGATTTCAACGAAGCAGCCGTAGTCGGTCAGGTTGGTCACGCGACCAGTCAGTTTGGTACCTTCCGGATAACGTTTAGCGATAGCTACCCACGGATCTTCGCCCAACTGTTTCAGGCCCAGGGATACACGGGTACGTTCGCGGTCGAACTTCAGCACTTTAACAGTGATTTCGTCGCCCACGTTGACGATTTCGCTCGGATGCTTAACGCGTTTCCAGGCCATGTCAGTGATGTGCAGCAGGCCGTCAACGCCGCCCAGATCAACGAATGCACCGTAGTCAGTGAGGTTCTTAACGATACCTTTAACTTCCATGCCTTCCTGCAGGTTTTCCAGCAGCTGATCGCGCTCTGCGCTGTTTTCGGATTCGATAACGGCACGACGAGAAACAACAACGTTGTTGCGCTTCTGATCCAGCTTGATTACTTTAAATTCAAGCTCTTTGCCTTCCAGGTGCAGAGTGTCACGCACCGGACGAACGTCTACCAGAGAACCTGGCAGGAACGCACGAATACCGTTCAGCTCAACAGTGAAGCCGCCCTTAACTTTGCCGTTGATAACACCGGTAACAGTTTCAGCATCTTCGTAAGCTTTTTCCAGCGTGATCCAGGCTTCGTGACGTTTAGCTTTCTCACGGGACAACAGAGTTTCACCGAAGCCGTCTTCTACTGCGTCCAGAGCAACGTCAACTTCATCACCTACCTGGATTTCCAGCTCGCCCTGGGCGTTTTTGAACTGCTCAGCCGGGATGGCGGACTCAGATTTCAGACCAGCGTCAACCAGTACTACGTCTTTGTCGATAGCAACAACAACGCCACGAACGATAGAACCCGGGCGGGTTTCGATTTCTTTTAAGGACTCTTCAAAGAGTTGAGCAAAAGATTCAGTCATGTTTAATCTTCAGGTTTATATTTAACGTCCACCTGGCTCCATGCCGGATGGGGTTGTTTAACATACCCGCTGTCATTCCATTGCAACGGGGGTACTGCAAATTCGGTCGCTTATGCGAGAGCCAATTTCTGGCGCGCGTATTGTAGCGCTTTTTCAATCACTTGCTCAATGCTTAAGGTGGTGGAATCCAACACTAAAGCATCGGCTGCCGGAACCAGTGGCGCTACCGCTCGGTTACGATCGCGGTCGTCGCGTTCTTTGATCTCGGCCAAAAGGCGCTCAAAGTTAACACTAAAGCCCTTCTCCTGCAACTGTAGCATGCGGCGATGCGCACGTTCTTCCGAGGAGGCGTCAAGGAAAATTTTCACTGGCGCATCAGGGAATACCACCGTTCCCATGTCGCGGCCATCGGCAATCAGGCCGGGTAATTCGCGAAACGCGCGTTGGCGACGCAATAATGCTTCACGAACGCGTGGGAATGCCGCGACTTGTGAAGCTGCATTCGCCACTTCCTGAGTACGAATTTCGCCGCTGACATCTTCCCCTTCGAGGATCACTTCCAGATTGCCATTGGTTGACACAAAACGTACATCCAGATGGGATGCCAGCGGTACCAGCGCATCTTCTGACGCAACATCAACATGGTGATGTAATGCCGCCAATGCCAGTACGCGATAAATTGCACCCGAATCCAGCAGATGCCATTGCAATGCTTCCGCCATAGCCTTACACAAGGTGCCTTTCCCTGCACCGCTTGGGCCATCAATGGTAATAACCGGGGCAATTGCCGTCATCTTTATCTCCTTAAAACAGGCGTACCGTTAACATAACCGCGCGCATTATACGCGCCGACGCCACAAATCGTTAACGTTGTGTGCAAAAACCAGTTTTGTCTGTATTCAGATGGGGATTTATTGCGCAATTATAGCGGGCTGGCAGAAGACCAGCCCGAAAGATGACAATGATTTACTTACCAGAGGCGATACGATCACGGATGTGTTGCGCACGCTCTGTTGATGGTGGGTGAGAGTCAAACATGGACTGGGTGCGACCGCCATCCAGACTAGCCAGTTTTTCAAAGCTGCCAACCAGCCCCTGGGTGCTGATGCCACGTTTCTTCAACAGCTCAAAGGAGAAATCATCTGCTTCGGACTCTTTATCACGGGAGTATTTAGCATTAATAGCGCCTTCTGCGATATCACCCAATTGTGAGCGGGAAAGCTGGGAAGCCACACCGCTGGTAGCTGAAATGGCATCGCGTGCGGCAACGATCGCATAAGAAGCTTTCATTTCAGCCAGCGAGTGACCCAACGCGACGTGGCCCAGTTCATGGCCCAGAACACCTTCAATTTCGTTGTCATTCATCATGTCCATCAGGCCACTGTAGACACGGACACAGCCGTTCGCCATCGCCCATGCGTTGACGTCGCTGGTCATATAAACCTTATAGTTGACCGGCGTGCCATTAATATTGTTACCCAATGCTTTGGCGATTTTTGCCAGACGTTTACCGTACTTGCTGGATTTACTTGCGACTTGATTGCCGCTGTCCATTTCGGCACAGCCCTGATTGGCAATCGCTTTTGCATCGGCATCGCTTAATGTTGCTGCTTTATAGGCATTTAAACCGGAGCTGATAGCCATATTGGTATCAATACCGTGGGTATTTTGACACCCTGTCAGTAATGCTGCAGAGGTCGCAATCGCCAGCAGTAATTTAGTATTCTTCATGTGAATCATCCGTTGATTAATCATATATAAATATTATGTATCAACAACTTACATTGACAAGCGACGCTACCATTAATCAAAATGACTCACAAGGTCCGAAAAAAAACGCCGACAATGTGCCGACGTTTTGATAAAGAAAGATTTGGCTATTTATTGCCCGTTGTTCATTCAGGCTGCCTGGCTAATCCGCGCCAACTGCTCGAAATAATCCGGAAATGTTTTGGCCGTACATTTGGGATCAAGAATCGTCACTGGTGTATCTGACAACGCCACCAGCGAGAAACACATCGCCATCCGGTGATCATTGTACGTCGCGATCTCGGCAAAGTTCAGTTTTTCCGGTGGAGTGATACGAATGTAATCGTGCCCCTCTTCTACTTCCGCACCGACTTTACGCAGTTCTGTTGCCATCGCAAACAGGCGATCGGTTTCTTTAACACGCCAGTTATAGATATTGCGCAGCGTGGTGGTGCCTTTTGCAAATAACGCCGCCGTGGCAATGGTCATCGCCGCATCGGGAATATGGTTCATATCCATATCAATAGCGTTCAGTTCACCACGCGTGCAGGAAATATAATCATCGCCCCAGCAAATGGTCGCGCCCATTTTTTCCAGCACCTCAGCAAAGCGAATATCACCCTGCATACTGTTACGTCCAATACCGGTCACTTTTACAGTGCCGCCTTTGATTGCTGCTGCTGCCAGAAAGTAAGAAGCCGAAGATGCATCGCCTTCGACCAAATAAGTACCCGGAGACTGATAAGACTGCCCGCCTTTTACGACAAATTGTTGATAGTGCTGATTTTCAATTTCAACACCAAACGTCTTCATCAGATTGAGTGTGATGTCGATATAAGGTTTAGAAACCAGATCGCCTTTAATACGAATCACCGTATCTTCCGGCGCAAGAGGCGCAGTCATTAACAGTGCGGTGAGGAATTGGCTGGAAACGGAGCCATCAACGTCAACGTTGCCGCCAGTAAAGCCGCCCTGTAAACGCAACGGCGGATAATTTTCTTGTTCCAGGTAAGTGATCTTCGCCCCGCCCAGGCGCAGCGCATCCACCAGATGACCAATCGGGCGTTCTTTCATACGCGGCTCACCGGTCAGCACAATATCATTGCTACCCAGACAAAGAGCTGCCGCCAGCGGACGCATTGCCGTTCCGGCGTTACCGAGGAACAACTCCAGGGCACCTTCTGCGTGTAATGGACCGCCGTTACCGATAATTTCGCAACGCGTACGATCGGCTGAAAGCGTATAGCTTACCCCTAACGCTGTTAATGCATTCAGCATATGGCGCACGTCATCGCTATCCAGCAGATTGGTTAATACTGTTTTGCCGTGTGCTAATGCCGCCAGCAATAAAGCGCGGTTAGAAACGCTCTTGGAACCGGGCAGATTAATAGTGCCATCGACACGAGCGATGGGTTGTAACGTCAGGGATTCCATGAACTCAACTCTCTACAACAGAAATAAAAACCCCACAGGCTGGCTGTGGGGATTAAGCAAAATTTCGGCATTAACCGTGACGGCGTTCGAACTCAACCATGAAGTCTGTCAGCGCTTTAACGCCTTCCAGCGGCATGGCGTTATAAATAGAAGCGCGCATTCCGCCGACCACACGGTGACCTTTCAGTGCATGAAGGCCAGCAGCAAAAGACTCTTCAAGGAACAATTTGTCAAGCGCACTGTCCGCCAACTGGAACGGCACGTTCATCCGCGAACGGTTAGCTTTCGCCACGTCATTGCGGTAGAAATCGCTGTTATCAATCACCCCATATAGCAGTTCTGCTTTTTGCTGATTGATTTTATCCATTTCAGCTACACCGCCGTTCGCTTTCAGCCATTTAAAGACCAGACCAGATAGATACCAGGCAAATGTCGGCGGCGTGTTAAACATGGAGCCGTTATCGTTGAGGATGGAATAATCCAGAATCGACGGACACGCGATATTCGCTTTGCCCAGCAAATCTTCACGAACGATGACGATTGTCAGGCCAGCCGGGCCGATATTTTTCTGCGCGCCAGCGTAAATCACGCCATAACGGCTGACGTCAATCGGACGGGAAAGAATGGTTGAAGAGAAGTCGGCGGCGACCACCACATCTTTGCCGAAGTCTGGCGTTTCGTCGATGGCGATACCGTCGATGGTTTCATTCGGGCAGTAATGCATATAAGCAGCATTATCAGAGAGTTGCCATTCACGCATTGGCTTAACCGCGCGCAGACCATCAACAGTCACTTTGGCGTCAAAGACATTAGGCGTGCAGTATTTTTTCGCTTCTTTAATGGCACTTGCCGCCCAGTAACCGGCATCAACATAATCTGCGGTGGTTTTATCACCGAGAATATTCAGCGGTACCGCAGCAAACTGACCGCGACCACCGCCATGGCAGAATAATACCTTGTAGTTGGAGGGGACATTAAGAAGATCGCGAAAATCCTTCTCGGCTTCCTCTGCAACCTGAATGAACTCTTTGCCACGGTGACTCACTTCCATCACCGACGTACCAAGACCGTTCCAGTCGCGCAGTTCCTGTTGAGCCTGTTTAAGCACCTCTGCCGGTAGCATTGCCGGACCAGAACTAAAATTGAAGATTTGAGCCATTTCCCCTCACCACGTTGCGTTGCTATTAACCCGCGGTCAATCGATTGCGACCACAGGTAATACATTATTCCTGTGGCTATCGGTTTTATCATTCAGTGACACACATCGCAATGAGTAAAACCGTTGAGGGCAAAAATGTGGCTTGCATCACACAAAAGAATCTCTCGGATTATTAGCAAAAAGCCGATGTTTTTACTGTCAGGTCACCCGTTTTGCCCGACTTGCCTTCGTCCATTCTGGATTTGCACAGCGCGGACATAATTGTTTTTCCCCCGCTTTCATATGAATGATTTCACTACAACGAATACAGGCATAGTCCGCCGACTCCGGCACCACTTTGTAACGCTGCGTACAATCACTGGGTAAAATAAGTAAACCCGGTTTCACCTTGTCATCTTCAAAGAAATAGACACTGATTTGCCCGTTGGTTTCGAGAATCGCCAGACGTACCTGCCCCAGCTGCTCCACGCCACGCAATCGTAGCTCCATAAAGAACTCAAATTCCGTCATGTTGGAGTTATTGAGTTTCGACCAGGCCAGCTCGCCATCTTCAATAATAACAACCGGCTTACCTTCCAGTAGATCTTCCAGTTTTTCACTGTGCGCCATCAACCACATTACCAGGCGGTATAACAACGCCAGAGTGATAAAGACGATAAGTACCGGCACCATCGGCACATCATCATAAAACGCCACATCTCCCGCCCCTGAACCCAGCGTGAGAATGATTAACACTTCAAACAGCGACATCTGTCGCACACCGCGTCTTCCGGTCATTTTGAGGAACAAAAAAACCAGTACAAAGGTATAAAGACTACGTAGTGCAACTTCGCCAAGGAAATCAAAAGGCACTTTATCAAATGCCATACGGTGGAGATCGAACGCCTTCATTTTTATGCTCTTATCGTGGTTTATCCGCTAAAAGCATAGTCAACAGTTCATCGGCATGGCGGCGGTGATAGCGCCTTTGAGATAAAACCCGTATTATTGCGCGCTTTCCGTACGACTAAAGTGATTTTCATGACGCAAACATTTATCCCCGGCAAAGATGCCGCTCTGGAAGATTCCATCGCTCGCTTCCAGCAAAAACTTTCAGACCTCAGCTTTCAGATTGAAGAGGCCTCCTGGCTGAATCCTGTGCCTAACGTCTGGTCTGTACATATTCGCGACAAAGAGTGCGCACTGTGTTTTACCAACGGAAAAGGCGCAACCAAAAAAGCGGCGCTGGCTTCTGCACTTGGTGAATATTTCGAGCGTCTCTCAACCAACTACTTTTTTGCTGATTTCTGGCTGGGCGAAACCATCGCCAACGGTCCGTTCGTGCATTATCCCAACGAAAAATGGTTCCCACTGACCGAAAATGACGATGTGCCAGAAGGACTACTCGATGACCGTCTGCGCGCGTTTTATGATCCGGAGAATGAACTGACCGGCAGCATGCTGATTGACCTACAATCCGGTAACGAAGATCGTGGTATTTGCGGCCTGCCGTTTACGCGTCAGTCCGACAATCAGACCGTTTATATTCCGATGAATATCATTGGTAACCTGTACGTCTCCAACGGTATGTCCGCAGGTAATACCCGCAACGAAGCACGCGTTCAGGGATTGTCTGAAGTTTTCGAACGCTACGTGAAAAACCGCATTATTGCTGAAAGCATCAGCCTGCCAGAGATCCCGGCAGACGTGCTGGCGCGTTACCCAGCAGTAGTTGAAGCCATCGAAACGCTGGAAGCGGAGGGTTTCCCAATCTTCGCTTATGACGGTTCGCTTGGCGGCCAGTATCCGGTGATTTGCGTGGTACTGTTCAATCCTGCTAACGGTACCTGCTTTGCCTCTTTCGGTGCGCATCCTGATTTTGGCGTAGCACTGGAACGTACCGTGACCGAGCTGCTGCAAGGTCGTGGCCTGAAAGATTTGGATGTGTTTACTCCGCCAACCTTCGATGATGAAGAAGTCGCTGAACATACCAACCTCGAAACGCACTTTATCGATTCCAGCGGTTTAATCTCCTGGGACCTGTTCAAGCAGGATGCCGATTATCCGTTTGTGGACTGGAATTTCTCCGGCACCACGGAAGAAGAGTTTGCTACGCTGATGGCTATCTTCAACAAAGAAGATAAAGAAGTTTATATTGCCGATTACGAGCATCTGGGCGTTTATGCTTGCCGTATTATCGTGCCTGGCATGTCCGATATTTATCCGGCTGAAGATCTGTGGCTCGCGAATAACAGTATGGGCAGCCATTTACGTGAAACGATTCTTTCGCTACCAGGCAGCGAGTGGGAAAAAGAAGATTACCTGAACCTCATCGAGCAACTGGATGAAGAAGGTTTTGATGACTTTACCCGCGTGCGTGAGCTGTTGGGTCTGGCGACCGGGTCGGATAACGGTTGGTACACCCTGCGTATCGGTGAATTAAAAGCCATGCTGGCGCTGGCTGGTGGCGATCTGGAACAGGCTCTGGTCTGGACCGAATGGACGATGGAGTTTAACTCATCAGTATTTAGTCCGGAACGCGCCAACTATTATCGCTGCCTGCAAACGTTGTTATTACTGGCACAGGAAGAAGATCGCCAGCCGCTGCAATATCTGAATGCGTTTGTTCGCATGTACGGCGCAGATGCCGTAGAAGCCGCCAGTGCGGCAATGAGCGGCGAAGCGGCGTTTTACGGCCTGCAACCGGTAGATAGCGATCTGCACGCGTTTGCTGCACATCAGTCGTTGTTGAAGGCCTACGAAAAGCTGCAGCGCGCCAAAGCAGCATTCTGGGCAAAATAAAATCAAATAGCCTACGCAATGTAGGCTTAATGATTAGTCTGAGTTATATTACGGGGCGTTTTTTTAATGCCCCGCTTTACATATATTTGCATTAATAAAATAATTGTAATTATAAGGTTAAATATCGGTAATTTGTATTTAATAAATACGATCGATATTGTTACTTTATTCGCCTGATGCTCCCTTTTAATTAACTGTTTTAGCGGAGGATGCGGAAAAAATTCAACTCATTTGTTAATTTTTAAAATTTATTTTTATTTGGATAATCAAATATTTACTCCGTATTTGCATAAAAACCATGCGAGTTACGGGCCTATAAGCCAGGCGAGATATGATCTATATCAATTTCTCATCTATAATGCTTTGTTAGTATCTCGTCGCCGACTTAATAAAGAGAGAGTTAGTGTGAAAGCTGACAACCCTTTTGATCTTTTACTTCCTGCTGCAATGGCCAAAGTGGCCGAAGAGGCGGGTGTCTATAAAGCAACGAAACATCCGCTTAAGACTTTCTATCTGGCGATTACCGCCGGTGTTTTCATCTCAATCGCATTCGTCTTCTATATCACAGCAACCACTGGCACAGGCACAATGCCCTTCGGCATGGCAAAACTGGTTGGCGGCATTTGCTTCTCTCTGGGGCTGATTCTTTGTGTTGTCTGCGGAGCCGATCTCTTTACTTCCACAGTGTTGATTGTTGTTGCTAAGGCGAGTGGGCGCATCACCTGGGGTCAGTTGGCAAAAAACTGGCTAAATGTCTATTTTGGCAACCTGGTCGGCGCACTGCTGTTTGTACTTTTAATGTGGCTTTCCGGCGAGTATATGACCGCAAATGGTCAATGGGGACTAAACGTCCTACAAACCGCCGACCACAAAGTGCACCATACTTTTATTGAGGCCGTCTGCCTTGGTATCCTGGCAAACCTGATGGTATGTCTGGCAGTATGGATGAGTTATTCTGGCCGTAGCCTGATGGACAAAGCGTTCATTATGGTGCTGCCGGTCGCGATGTTTGTTGCCAGCGGTTTTGAGCACAGTATCGCAAACATGTTTATGATCCCGATGGGTATTGTAATCCGCGACTTCGCATCTCCGGAATTCTGGACCGCTGTCGGTTCTGCACCGGAAAATTTTTCTCACCTGACCGTGATGAACTTCATCACTGATAACCTGATTCCGGTTACGATCGGTAATATTATCGGCGGTGGTTTGTTGGTTGGGTTGACATACTGGGTCATTTACCTGCGTGAAAACGATCACCATTAATGGTTGTCGAAGTACGCAGTAAATAAAAAATCCACTTAAGAAGGTAGGTGTTACATGTCCGAGCTTAATGAAAAGTTAGCCACAGCCTGGGAAGGTTTTACCAAAGGTGACTGGCAGAATGAAGTAAACGTCCGTGACTTCATTCAGAAAAACTACACTCCGTACGAGGGTGACGAGTCCTTCCTGGCTGGCGCTACTGAAGCGACCACCACCCTGTGGGACAAAGTAATGGAAGGCGTTAAACTGGAAAACCGCACTCACGCGCCAGTTGACTTTGACACCGCTGTTGCTTCCACCATCACCTCTCACGACGCTGGCTACATCAACAAGCAGCTTGAGAAAATCGTTGGTCTGCAGACTGAAGCTCCGCTGAAACGTGCTCTTATCCCGTTCGGTGGTATCAAAATGATCGAAGGTTCCTGCAAAGCGTACAACCGCGAACTGGATCCGATGATCAAAAAAATCTTCACTGAATACCGTAAAACTCACAACCAGGGCGTGTTCGACGTTTACACTCCGGACATCCTGCGTTGCCGTAAATCTGGTGTTCTGACCGGTCTGCCAGATGCATATGGCCGTGGCCGTATCATCGGTGACTACCGTCGCGTTGCGCTGTACGGTATCGACTACCTGATGAAAGACAAACTGGCACAGTTCACTTCTCTGCAGGCTGATCTGGAAAACGGCGTAAACCTGGAACAGACTATCCGTCTGCGCGAAGAAATCGCTGAACAGCACCGCGCTCTGGGTCAGATGAAAGAAATGGCTGCGAAATACGGCTACGACATCTCTGGTCCGGCTACCAACGCTCAGGAAGCTATCCAGTGGACTTACTTCGGCTACCTGGCTGCTGTTAAGTCTCAGAACGGTGCTGCAATGTCCTTCGGTCGTACCTCCACCTTCCTGGATGTGTACATCGAACGTGACCTGAAAGCTGGCAAGATCACCGAACAAGAAGCGCAGGAAATGGTTGACCACCTGGTCATGAAACTGCGTATGGTTCGCTTCCTGCGTACTCCGGAATACGATGAACTGTTCTCTGGCGACCCGATCTGGGCAACCGAATCTATCGGTGGTATGGGCCTCGACGGTCGTACCCTGGTTACCAAAAACAGCTTCCGTTTCCTGAACACCCTGTACACCATGGGTCCGTCTCCGGAACCGAACATGACCATTCTGTGGTCTGAAAAACTGCCGCTGAACTTCAAGAAATTCGCCGCTAAAGTGTCCATCGACACCTCTTCTCTGCAGTATGAGAACGATGACCTGATGCGTCCGGACTTCAACAACGATGACTACGCTATTGCTTGCTGCGTAAGCCCGATGATCGTTGGTAAACAAATGCAGTTCTTCGGTGCGCGTGCAAACCTGGCGAAAACCATGCTGTACGCAATCAACGGCGGCGTTGACGAAAAACTGAAAATGCAGGTTGGTCCGAAGTCTGAACCGATCAAAGGCGATGTCCTGAACTATGATGAAGTGATGGAGCGCATGGATCACTTCATGGACTGGCTGGCTAAACAGTACATCACTGCACTGAACATCATCCACTACATGCACGACAAGTACAGCTACGAAGCCTCTCTGATGGCGCTGCACGACCGTGACGTTATCCGCACCATGGCGTGTGGTATCGCTGGTCTGTCCGTTGCTGCTGACTCCCTGTCTGCAATCAAATATGCGAAAGTTAAACCGATTCGTGACGAAGACGGTCTGGCTATCGACTTCGAAATCGAAGGCGAATACCCGCAGTTTGGTAACAATGATCCGCGTGTAGATGACCTGGCTGTTGACCTGGTAGAACGTTTCATGAAGAAAATTCAGAAACTGCACACCTACCGTGACGCTATCCCGACTCAGTCTGTTCTGACCATCACTTCTAACGTTGTGTATGGTAAGAAAACTGGTAACACCCCAGACGGTCGTCGTGCTGGCGCGCCGTTCGGACCGGGTGCTAACCCGATGCACGGTCGTGACCAGAAAGGTGCTGTAGCGTCTCTGACTTCCGTTGCTAAACTGCCGTTTGCTTACGCTAAAGATGGTATCTCCTACACCTTCTCTATCGTTCCGAACGCACTGGGTAAAGACGACGAAGTTCGTAAGACCAACCTGGCTGGTCTGATGGATGGTTACTTCCACCACGAAGCATCCATCGAAGGTGGTCAGCACCTGAACGTTAACGTGATGAACCGTGAAATGCTGCTCGACGCGATGGAAAACCCGGAAAAATATCCGCAGCTGACCATCCGTGTATCTGGCTACGCAGTACGTTTCAACTCGCTGACTAAAGAACAGCAGCAGGACGTTATTACTCGTACCTTCACTCAATCTATGTAATTAGATTTGACTGAAATCGTACAGTAAAAAGCGTACAATAAAGGCTCCACGAAAGTGGGGCCTTTTTTAGCACGAGAGCCTTTTTTGTCAGCTATCTATACTCTAAGGTGACTGCCAAAACAGACTCGACGTAGCCTTCGAGCTGCGCACCAACACGGCCTCAGATGGGCCACATCTGGAGAAACACCGCAATGTCAGTTATTGGTCGCATTCACTCCTTTGAATCCTGTGGAACCGTAGACGGCCCAGGTATTCGCTTTATCACCTTTTTCCAGGGCTGCCTGATGCGCTGCCTGTATTGTCATAACCGCGACACCTGGGATACGCATGGCGGTAAAGAAGTTACCGTTGAAGATTTAATGAAAGAGGTGGTGACCTATCGCCACTTTATGAACGCTTCCGGCGGCGGCGTTACCGCATCCGGCGGTGAGGCAATCCTACAAGCTGAGTTTGTTCGTGACTGGTTCCGCGCCTGCAAAAAAGAAGGCATTCATACCTGTCTGGACACCAACGGTTTTGTTCGTCGTTACGATCCGGTGATTGATGAACTGCTGGAAGTAACCGACCTGGTAATGCTCGATCTCAAACAGATGAACGACGAGATCCACCAAAATCTGGTTGGAGTTTCCAACCACCGCACGCTGGAGTTCGCCAAATATCTGGCGAACAAAAATGTGAAGGTGTGGATCCGCTACGTTGTTGTCCCAGGCTGGTCTGACGATGACGATTCAGCGCATCGCCTCGGTGAATTTACCCGTGATATGGGCAACGTTGAGAAAATCGAACTCCTCCCCTACCACGAGCTGGGCAAACACAAATGGGTGGCAATGGGTGAAGAGTACAAACTCGACGGTGTTAAACCACCTAAGAAAGAGACCATGGAACGCGTGAAAGGCATTCTTGAGCAGTACGGTCATAAGGTAATGTTCTAATTTCCCCGTAAAGCGGCAACTTTATTGAGTTGCCGCTTTTTTATTCCGCGCTTCATTCTGCTACAGCGTTTTTAACACATTTTATAGTGCATCTACCATATCCCGTACCTGAGATAATAACGACTGATAATAGCTCGCATGAAGTTCTTGCCCATCGAATACCACTGTATTACACAAGAAAGTGACATCGGCATCTTCAATACCAAGATAACTGCACATATTTTTCAAATAATCGCTTATATTTTTTTCCCAGCCCATCTGGACAAATGATTCTTTGTCTCCTCCAACCAGCGCCACCCAACGAACTTTATTGAATGGTAATTTGTGCCCATCTCCATAAGCCAGCCCATTATTCCATACTCTGTCAATATATCCTTTTAGCATTGCCGGGAAGCTGTACCACCAGAGAGGAAAAACCACCACTAACGTGTCATGTTCAAGCAGCTCTGAATAAAGCTGATGAACCTCTGGAGAATAACGTTTATCCATATTCTTCCAGTCTGGTTCATCTTCCGGCGTCATCACTGGGTTGAAATTACGCCGATATAAATCGAGTTCCGTCACCTGTATTTTCCGCTCCATTGCCCGCTGATGGATCGCATCAGCAATATTTGCGGTCAATGAATCATGACGAGGATGGGCCCATACCAAATAAATACGTTCAGACTGCATAATTTTACCTCCACGTTAAGTTCTGGAGCGCACTTTACGCAGGCGGCATAATCCTGTAAACGTGATGATTCAGGATGAGTTAATGAAGGATTTTCACTAATGCGGATGAATATGTCTGACTTTGCCACTTTCTTTGCCGTGGCTCGTAATCAAAGCTTTCGTGCAGCGGGCGATGAATTAGGCTTATCCTCGTCCGCCATTAGCCATAGTATTAAAACACTGGAACAACGTCTTAAAATTCGCTTATTCAATCGGACAACCCGAAGCGTATCGTTAACGGAAGCGGGTTCTAATCTCTATGAACGATTGCGCCCAGCTTTCGACGAAATTCAGATCATGTTAGATGAGATGAATGATTTTCGTCTGACACCGACAGGAACGCTCAAAATCAATGCCGCCCGGGTAGCTGCACGTATATTTTTAATGCCTTTACTGGTTGGTTTCACACGTGAATATCCTGATATTAAAGTCGAGCTCACAACTGACGACTCTCTTGTCGATATCGTCCAACAGGGCTTTGACGCTGGCGTTCGACTTAGTGGCATCGTCGAAAAAGATATGATCAGCGTGGCGATCGGCCCGCCAGTGAAATTATGTGTAGCAGCAACGCCAGAGTACTTTGCAAGATATGGCAAACCCCGCCATCCTCATGATCTGCTTAATCATCAATGTGTTGTTTTTCGTTATCCCAGCGGCAAACCTTTCCACTGACAATTTGCAAAGGAGCTGGAAATTGCTGTCGCAGGAAATATCATTCTGGATGATGTTGATGCTGAACTGGAGGCCGTTTTGATGGGTGCTGGTATCGGGTATCTGCTCTATGAACAGATCAAGGAGTACCTTGATACTGGTCGTTTAGAATGTGTACTGGGAGACTGGAGCACAGAGCGTCCAGGCTTCCAGATCTATTATCCAAACCGCCAGTATATGTCCTGCGGCTTGCGCGCATTTCTCGATTATGTAAAAACGGGTCAGATCTGCCAGAGTCAGCGTCACCGACCACAATAATTATTTACTATTCGCTTTACGCGCCAGCAGCGGGAAAATCAGTCCTAATCCTACCAGCACAAACGGCGTTGCAACATTCAGCGCCAACTGGAAGGTCCACTCTGCAGTGAAGGCTTCCATTTTCGGGAAGATCCCCGTCAAACAGGCAAAGGCGGTAAAGGCAAAACACCAAATCCCGACGGTCATTGCCAGAGGCTTATTACGAATAAAGACATATTCTGGTTTATATTTCTGCGCCAGGCGAACGACTGCAATAAATGCAACAAATACCCATAAATAACGCAGCGGCATCACTACCGAGTTAAGATTCAACAGCCATTTATAGAGATTGTTCATATCACCGATGCCGAGAGTCGGCAGCATAATCAGAATTGCCACCAGCACCAGGGTCAGAAAATAGCCATTAACGGGCGTACCAGAAGCGTTGGTACGACATAAACTGGCTGGAATATATTTGCTGTCAGCATCACCTAATAGCACTTTAAGCGGGGCATCAATCGAGAATACCAGCGCAGCTACTTGTCCCAGGGTATTCGCAATGGCGTAAATCACCATTAAAGTATTACCCATGTTGTAATACTCGCCCAGCTTCTGAAAGGCGTAATATTGACCGTTAGTCATTAAGTCATCCGGGATATTACGCGAGTCAAACATCATCCCCATCGCCAGTGAGCCCAGAATGGCACAAACCGCAACCATCACCGCCAAGCATAGCATCCCTTTTGGAAATTCTTTTCCTGGGTTGCGCGTTTGATTAACGTAAGGAGAAATCTTCTCTGCTCCGCCAACCGCGAAAACCAGCATTGAAATAGTGGTAATGTAGGTAAAGTCGATATGAGGAATGAACGTTTCCCAGGTAATGTTTGTGGTCGCAATATGCACTTCAGTAATCGCAGGCGCGGTTACCGCCATCGCCACATACAGGAGCGACATAACAAACATCGCAATCCCTGCCACAGAACCGACGATTTTCAGCGATTTCATACCGCGTGAAGCAACCCACATAAAGAAGATAAACAGCACCAGCGTTAACCCCTGTAACGCTACGACTGAATATTCTTTGATTAGCGAACCGTCGCCTTTCATCGCCCAACCGAGCGCAATCAGAATTGCCTGGGGTTTTTGTGCCAGATAGGGAATATGCACCACCCAGTAGGTCCACGCGGCGAGATAAGCCAGTCCGGGTCCCATCGAGTGTTTAATCCAGGTACTGACCCCGCCCTTCCCATCTTTGAAGGTCGAGCCTAACTGACCAACAATTAGCGCATAAGGTGTGAAATAGAGTGCAAAGATAAACACCCATGAAAAAACAACCTCCAGCCCCTGGTTGGCATAGTTATTAACAACGTTGCCAAAACCCCAGACAGTGATAAAAGACATCAGCGCAATGTTGTACCATCGCAGCTGTTTTTCCTGAACATTCCCAGCCATAGACAAATCCTTCGCCAAAATTAAAGGGGCATCTGTAAAACGTGGGATTATGCGCGGCAAATAAGAAGTGCGGAAATAGCGAAATGCAAAATTATAACCTGCTGCACATTTTATTTTTAAACGAATAAAATTTGGAATAAAGCAAGTCAGATAGAAGAAACAAAAAAGCAGAGTGTGAAACAGTAAGTTCACACTCTGCTTGAATTCATTTACACGTGAGCAACGGGTTTCGGCGTATGACCGGCGTTGCGCAGCAGCATCAGCAAATAGATAAACGATACGCTGGCGATCATGATAAACAATAAATTATCGGAGAAATTCTGCATTAGCATAGCGGTAAATGACGGGCCAAGCAGACTTCCCACGGTATAGCTCAACAGTAAGGCCTGGTTCATCGCCACCAGTTGATGATGTTCAACTTTCTCACAAGCCCAGGCCATCGCCACCGGATATAGCGTAAAGCCAGCGGCACCGAGGATGAATAACGCAGGGGCCATCGCCGCCTGGCTAAGCATCGCGATACTGCCGAGAATGACGACAAAGACCTGAACACGCAACACCAGCAGTCGACCAAACTTATCCGCCAGACGTCCAATCGGCCATTGTCCGAGGATACCCGCACTGACCAGTACCGCCATCCAGAAACCAATACTGGCATTGCTCACCCCTTTGTGATTGAGGTACAACGGCATCAGGCCATATAGAGATCCCAGAACGATTCCTGAGATAATGCAGCCATTCACGCCAAGCCGCGCCTGACGGAGTTTTAGCATTGCCGTAATTGACGTCGAATCATGGTTTTCAGCCTGCTGATTCAGCACACGCGTAAACAACAGCGGTAAGATCCCTGCCAATGTCAAACCTGTAACCCACGGCAATACGCTCATCAGCTCGGTTGAGACCTTGCTGACCAGTAACTGGCCTAAAAACGTTCCCACGTAATAAACCATCATGTATGCAGCAAGCAAACGCCCACGGTTACGTGACGTCCCACTGCACATCAGCGCGCTCTCAACAACCACCCAAATCATGGCACAGCCGACGCCAGCGACAAAACGCCACGCCAACCAGCTCCAGAAACCAATCATCAGGCCAAGGCCGGCACAGCCAGCGGCAAAAATGAAGGAGGCCAGATAATAGCTGCGGTTAAAGCCAATGCGTTTAATGACATACCCTGTCAGCAATGTACCGACAAGGTTGCCGGTAAAATAGGATGAGCTGACAACGCCTACCTGCCATGTGGACATGTGTTCCTGGGCGAGCCAAAGCGGCACGAGTGTATTTAACACCGCAATCGCCAGAGTCAACAAAAGCAGGCCAGACAGCAAAAGCATGACAGGCCGGGTATACGTGGACATGAATTAAAACCGTGAGGAAGTTCAAATTTCATGCGCATCATGCCACCGCCAAAAACATTGTCAATGGGTGAAAATACGCGATATCCCAGCGGCGGTATTATCGATTTATATTACTCATTCATAACGCTAATGCTGAAGAGATGATTAGTCTCATCTGATTGTTTTTATTGAACTAACACAAATTTCATACGCTTCGTTCAGTCGAAAAATTTCATGGTCACAGCAAACTCATATTTCCCGTCTATGCTTTCAGAGCAATGCATCGCGTCTGATCGATTTCAGACGTACCACTGACTCTCGAAAGGAGAAGAGGATGACCAAACCGTATGTTCGTCTTGATAAAAATGATGCTGCCGTTTTGCTTGTTGATCACCAGGCTGGTTTACTTTCCCTTGTACGGGATATCGAACCTGATAAGTTTAAAAATAACGTGCTGGCGCTGGGTGACCTGGCTAAGTATTTCAACTTACCAACTATTCTTACCACCAGTTTTGAAACCGGTCCTAACGGCCCATTAGTTCCAGAACTGAAAGCACAATTCCCCGATACACCTTACATTGCTCGCCCGGGAAATATTAACGCCTGGGATAACGAAGATTTTGTAAAAGCTGTCAAAGCGACAGGTAAAAAACAGTTAATTATTGCCGGTGTGGTAACCGAAGTTTGCGTGGCATTCCCGGCGCTTTCAGCCATTGAAGAAGGGTTTGACGTCTTTGTCGTGACTGACGCGTCAGGGACCTTTAATGAAATTACCCGGCATTCGGCATGGGATCGCATGTCGCAAGCTGGTGCGCAATTGATGACATGGTTCGGCGTGGCGTGCGAGCTGCATCGCGACTGGCGTAATGATATTGAAGGACTGGCGACGTTGTTCTCTAACCACATTCCTGATTATCGTAATTTGATGACCAGTTATGACACGTTAACGAAGCAGAAATAAAAGAGAACCGGGGCCGAAACCCCGGTTGTTACTGATTAGCTTGCGACGGCCATCCCCACGGTCATATGCAAACCATAGAATACGCCGCGACCGATTAATTCCCCTGCCAGAAGCAGAATGAATGAGACGGATAGTAGCGGAACCGCAGGCTGATAACCTTTTAGCTGTGGTGCAATCCACAAGCACAGGGCAACGGCCAAAAGCACGATCCGCCAGGACATCAGCGCACCATAGTCCGGCACCAGCGCTGCGGCCTGCTGCACAGAACTATGAATAGTCGCCAGCTCTGCGCCCTGCATCACTGACACCACGCCACTCACTACCAGTGCCAGTACAGAAATTGCTGGCAGCAGACGCATCGCCCAGCCATCGACGCCAGCCAGACTCAACAACAGGTAACCCAGTAACGGGCCGCCCATAAACATCGTCAGGAAGAAGCCCATCGGCGTCCAGATGCTGTACCAGGTCGGAACGGTATCAATGCTGTTATACACACGCACCATCATCCAGACAAAGATGACGCCAAGAACCATCGTCACTATCAGCCACAGCGTACGCAATGCCGGTGACAGCTTTTTCAGCATTGCCAGCAACCAGCCGATGCCGCCTACGGCAAAAAAGATCGAACCGCTGGCGATTTCGTTACTGAGTGCTGAAGCCCCTACCCGGTTGAGCGAGTTAAAAGCGCGCATTGGTGAACCAAGATGGAGCATAGAGGCGATAAAGCCAATGCCCATCAGCACCCATAAACCAAACATGCAGGCGATAACACGCTGCTGGGCTTCTGCTCGCAGGTCGCCTTTGAGCAGCGCCAAAGCCAGAACGATAAAACCACCTGCTACACATTGCCCGAAGACCGTGAAGATCATCAGCGGCCATTCATGCCATCCACTTCCCATCTCACACCTCCTTCGGGTTTGCCAGATAGCCAGTGGTATCCCCGGTCGGGCGGCTATTGGCATTGGGTTTGATCACAATATTCGGTTTGGTAAAGTGAGCTCGCGGCAACGGCGCAACGGCCGCCAGATCGCCATGTTTTTTACGCAGCTCGTCGATAGGGCCGAAATCCAGCGCCCGCAGCGGACAAGATTCAACACAGATCGGCTTTTTACCCTCCGCAACACGGTCATAACAACCATCGCATTTGGTCATATGGCCTTTCGTTTCGTTATATTGCGGTGCGCCATACGGGCAAGCCATATGGCAGTAGCGGCAGCCAATGCACACATCTTCATCGACCACAACAAAACCATCTTCACGTTTATGCATCGCACCGCTCGGGCAGACTTTAGTACAAGCCGGATCTTCGCAGTGGTTACATGAAATCGACAGATAGTAGGCAAACACGTTCTGGTGCCAGACACCGTTATCTTCCTGCCAGTCGCCGCCAGCATATTCATAAATGCGGCGGAAGCTGACTTCTGGCGTCAAATCTTTGTAGTCTTTACAGGCCAGCTCGCAGGTTTTGCAACCGGTGCAACGGCTGGAATCAATAAAAAATCCATACTGGGTTGTCATCGGTTACTCCTTACACCTTTTCAACCTGAACAAGGTTTGTATGTGACGGATTCCCCTTAGCGAGAGGAGACGGACGTTGAGTGGTCAGTACGTTGATACAACCGCCCTTATCGACACGTTTTGTATCCGGGTCATACCAGGCACCTTCACCCAGTGCGACCACACCCGGCATCATTCGTGGCGTCACTTTCGCCTCAATATGAACCTCACCACGATCGTTAAAGATCCTGACTTTATCGCCGTTGTTGATACCGCGTTTTTGCGCATCAAGCGGGTTGATCCACATTTCCTGACGGCAAGCTGCTTTCAGCACATCAACGTTGCCGTAAGTTGAGTGAACGCGAGATTTATAGTGGAAACCCGTAAGCTGCAGCGGATACTGTTTGTTCAACGGATCCTGATAACTTTCAAAGCCCGGCGTGTAGATCGGCAGTGGATCGATTACATCGCCTTCTGGCAATTCCCAGGTAGCGGCAATGTCAGCCAGCGCCTGCGAATAAATCTCAATTTTGCCCGATGGCGTGGTCAGTGGATTTGCCTGAGGATCTTCACGGAAAGCTTTATAAGCAACGTGGTGCCCTTGTGGGTCGCGCTTTTTAAAGATCCCCTGCTTGCGGAACTCTTCAAACGTTGGCAGTTCAGGAATCGCTTCCCGCGACTGGGCATACAGATGCCGCATCCACTCTTCCTGTGTACGGCCTTCAGTAAACTGTTGCTCAACGCCAAGACGTTTTGCCAGTTCGCTGGTCATTTCATAGATGGTCTTACATTCAAAGCGCGGTTTAATCACCTGATCGTTGAAAATCACGTAAGACATATTCCCGCAGGATGCATCCAGTGCAAAGTCCATCTGTTCGGAAGCGGTGCAGTCAGGCAGCAGGATGTCAGCATATTTCGCCGATGAGGTCATGTGGCAGTCGATAACCACAATCAGCTCGCACTTCTTATCATCCTGAAGGATTTCATGGGTACGGTTGATTTCAGAATGCTGGTTAATCAGGCAGTTACCGGCATAGTTCCAGATCATTTTGATCGGCACATCCAGCTTATCTTTCCCGCGTACACCATCACGCAGCGCTGTCATTTCCGGGCCACGTTCAATGGCATCGGTCCACATAAACATCGAAATGCTGGTCTGGATCGGGTTTTCCAAGGTCGGCATACGGACAAACGGTAAGCTGTATGAACCTTCACGCGCGCCGCTGTTGCCTCCGTTAATACCAACGTTACCGGTCAGAATCGCCAGCATCGAGATAGCACGGGTTGCGATTTCACCGTTAGCGTGACGCTGCGGGCCCCATCCCTGGCTGATAAACGCCGGTTTGGTACTGCCGATTTCACGAGCCAGTTTGATGATTTTGTCTGCCGGAACACCGGTGATTTGTGAGGCCCATTCCGGTGTTTTAGCCACGCCATCTGGCCCTTCACCCAGAATATAAGCTTTATAGTGGCCATTTTTCGGCGCACTGGCTGGCAGGGTTTTCTCATCGTAGCCAACGCAATATTTATCGAGGAATGCCTGATCCACCAGGTTTTCAGTGATCATGACGTACGCCAGACCGTTAACCAGTGCGGCATCTGTTCCCGGACGAATAGGGATCCACTCATCTTCGCGCCCGGCACCGGTGTCGGTATAGCGCGGATCGATGATGATCATGCGGGCATTAGATTTCTGGCGTGCCTGTTCAAGATAGTAAGTCACCCCACCGCCACTCATTCGCGTTTCGCCTGGGTTATTACCAAACAGCACTACCAATTTACTGTTTTCGATATCCGACGGGCTGTTACCATCTGCCCAGCCGCCGTAGGTATAGTTCAAACCTTCCGCAATTTGCGCAGAAGAGTAGTCACCGTAATGGTTAAGATAACCGCCGCAGCAGTTCATCAGGCGCGCGACCAGGGTATTTCCCGGCGGCCAGGAGCGGGTCATGGTGCCGCCCAGCGTACCGGTGCCATAGTTCAGATAGATAGACTCGTTGCCGTACTCTTTGATCAGGCGCTGCATATTGGTCGCGATGATGTCGTAGGCTTCTTCCCAGCTAATGCGCTCGAATTTGCCTTCACCGCGCGCCCCGACTCGTTTCATCGGATATTTCAGGCGGTCCGGATTGTAGACACGGCGACGCATGGAACGCCCACGCAGACAGGCGCGAACCTGGTGCAGGCCGTCGTAATTGTCATCGCCGGTATTGTCCGTTTCGACATATTTGATTTCACCGTCCACGACGTGCATACGTAGCGGGCAGCGACTACCACAGTTAACTGTACAGGCGCTCCAGATAACCTTTTCGTCTGATTTTGTTGGAATGGCGCTATCGACAGCGTGCGCAATCCGACTAAAAGGTAATGTTAATGCGCTGCTGGCCATTGCCAGGCCGCCGATCGCTGTCGTTTTTACCAAACCACGGCGACTCACCTCAGCAGCCAATACCGCATCAGGGATTTTCGTTTTCATAATGGCTCACTCAAGCTTGCTCACGATTGATTCCAGTAACAAACCGTATTGTGTAATTATTTCTATAGCAGTTCGCTATATAGGCTTGTATACATCGAATAATTTGAAAATCAAAGAGATAGGTAGATTTTCACTCGAAAGTAGTATTACGTGTAAGTGAGGAGTAATTATTGTTCGGTATCAAAGGGAGACAAAAAAAGCGCCCGCAGGCGCTTTTTAGATTCAGAAAAATTGGGTATTAGCCAATATATTCCAGTCCGTTCATATACGGACGCAGAACTTCTGGTACTTCAATACGACCATCAGCCTGCTGATAGTTTTCCATAACCGCAACCAGCGTACGACCAACAGCCAGACCAGAACCGTTCAGGGTATGAACCAGACGGGTTTTCTTGTCCGACTTGCTGCGACAACGTGCCTGCATACGACGTGCCTGGAAATCCCAAACGTTGGAGCAGGAAGAGATCTCACGGTAGGTGTTCTGTGCCGGGATCCATACTTCCAGGTCGTAAGTTTTGCAAGCGCCAAAGCCCATGTCGCCAGTGCAAAGGATGATTTTACGGTACGGCAGGCCCAGCAACTGCAGGACTTTTTCTGCATGACCAGTCATCTCTTCCAGCGCCGCCATTGAGTCTTCCGGGCGCACGATCTGCACCATTTCAACTTTGTCGAACTGGTGCATACGGATCAGACCACGGGTGTCACGACCATATGAACCGGCTTCAGAACGGAAGCATGGGGTGTGGGCGGTCATCTTAATTGGCAGATCATCTTCATCGATGATTTCACCGCGCACCAGGTTAGTCAGCGGAACTTCTGCCGTTGGGATCAGCGCATAGTTACTGGTGTCTGCTTCTTCTTCCAGCGGACGAGTATGGAACAGATCGCCAGCAAATTTCGGCAGCTGACCCGTACCGTACAGCGTGTCCTGGTTAACCAGGTACGGAACATAGTTCTCACTGTAGCCATGCTGTTCGGTATGCAGATCCAGCATAAACTGCGACAGTGCGCGGTGCATGCGAGCAATCTGCCCTTTCATTACCACAAAGCGGGAACCGGTCAGCTTAACTGCGGCTGCAAAGTCGAGGCCAGAGTGCATTTCACCCAGCGTCACATGGTCACGAACTTCAAAGTCAAACTCACGCGGGGTGCCCCAGCGGCTGACTTCGACGTTGTCATTTTCGTCTTTACCTACCGGCACTTCATCTGCAGGCAGGTTAGGGATGGTCAGCGCGATATCGCGAATTTCAGCCTGTAAAGCATCCAGCTCGGCTTTTGCTGCATCCAGCTCTTCGCCCAGTTTGTTCACTTCCAGACGTAAAGGCTCGATATCTTCCCCGCGCGCTTTCGCCTGGCCAATGGATTTCGATCGGGAGTTACGCTCCGCTTGCAGGTTTTCCGTTTTGACCTGCAATACTTTACGACGCTCTTCAAGAGCGCCCAGCTTATCTACATCCAGCTTAAAGCCCCGGCGTGCCAGTTTTTCAGCGACTGCGTCTGGCTCATTACGCAGCAGATTGGGATCGAGCATGCTTATCCTGTGCTTATCGAATTAAATGGGAGATGTGGCCACAGCCTGCGACCACAGGGATACAGTAACAACATTACCGCAACGATAACATTAACGGTAGCGTTTTATGGGGCTATTTTGATCCTGTTCAGCCAGCCAGGCGAGCTTTTCGCCAATCTTGCCTTCAAGGCCCCTGTTTGTCGGGAAATAATAGCGTGTTTGTGCTATTTCCGGCGGGAAGTAAACCTCACCGGCAGCATAAGCGTTTGCTTCATCATGAGCGTAACGATATTCCTGCCCGTAGCCCATTTCCTTCATTAATTTCGTCGGCGCATTACGCAAATGAACCGGCACGTCATAATCCGGACGTTCGCGAGCATCCGCCAGCGCGGCTTTAAACGCAGTGTAGACAGCGTTGCTTTTTGGCGCGCAGGCCAGGTAAACAATCGCCTGAGCAATGGCGCGTTCACCTTCCGCCGGGCCAACGCGAGTAAAGCAATCCCAGGCCGCAATTGCCACCTGCATCGCCCGTGGGTCGGCATTGCCGACATCTTCGGAAGCAATTGCCAGGCAACGACGCGCGACATATAACGGATCGCCACCGGCGGTAATAATTCGCGCATACCAGTAGAGCGCCGCATCGGGTGCGCTACCACGTACCGACTTATGCAGTGCGGAAATCAGATCGTAAAAGCGATCGCCTTTGTTATCAAAGCGGGCGCTACGTTCACCTGCGATTTCGGTCAGTAATTCAGGCTTCAGGACCCGCTTACCGCTATCATCGACTTCGGCCATATCCGCCATCATTTCCAGCGTATTTAACGCCCGGCGCGCGTCGCCATTCACCAGTTCAGCAATGGCGCGTCGTGTTTCATCTGGCAGAACAATATCCTGACCACCATAGCCACGGGTTTTGTCTTCCATCGCCTGAGTTAGTACTTGCTCAATATCCTCTGTACTCAGGGATTTCAATAGATAGACACGGGCACGGGAAAGCAGTGCCGAATTAAGCTCAAACGACGGGTTTTCAGTGGTTGCGCCAATAAAAGTGATGGTGCCGTCTTCAATATGTGGCAGAAATGCATCCTGCTGGCTTTTGTTGAAACGGTGAACTTCATCAACAAAAAGAATAGTGCGGCGACCTGCATTGCGATTTTGCCGGGCGCGCTCGATCGCCTCGCGAATTTCTTTCACGCCAGAGGTGACGGCAGAAATACGTTCCACATCAGCGTTCGCATAGCGGGCAATCACTTCAGCGAGGGTTGTTTTGCCGGTACCCGGTGGCCCCCAGAGGATCATAGAATGTAAATGCCCGGCTTCGATAGCGCGCGGCAACGGCTTCCCCGCAGCCAGCAAATGTTGCTGGCCGATATACTGTGCTAAATTTTCTGGCCGCATACGCGCGGCCAGAGGTTGAAAAGTATTATCCGAAAAATCGAGCGACAGATTGCTCACTCAGGTGCCTCTACTTACGTTGATCATCTACCGTGACGCCTTGCGGCGGGGTGAAGGTAAATTTCGCTGCATCCACAGCCCCATTTTGCTGGGATTTCAGTTGATAACTGCTGCGCTGATCGTCCTGCTCCACCGCGCTAAACTGATGGATTGTGCCATCACGTCCCACGTTAATGGTGAACTGCTTCAGATTGCCATTGCTGGCTTTCGGCGTCAGGACAAAGTAATCGCCATTCTGTTTGATATTGTACTGCTGCCAGTCGCTGGACTGGTTGCGGGCAATCAGCATAAACGGCGTATTACCGGTGGCATCTTTCAGCCAGGTTGCCGTAGCTTGCTCAACGAACGGGTTATAGAACCACAGTGTTTTACCGTCAGAAACCAGAATGCTTTCATCAGGTTGTGTCATATGCCAGTTGAATAAGTTTGGACGTTTCACCCACAGATCGCCCTGACCTTCCTGCACCGCCGCGCCGCTACCGTCAGTCACTTTTTGTGTGAAGCTGGCGTGGAAGCTGCTGACTTTATCCAGGCGGCTTTTCAGATCGCTTGCGGCATCAGCCCAAACGCTGCTTGCTACTAAGCTTGAGAGTAATGCACAGGTGATGGCAATTTTTTTCATCATTATTCCTCAAATTACGTCACTCCCGATCGGGAGTTCCCTCTACTCTCTATTCCAGGCTAATAATCAGCTTGAGGAAAGAAGAAAATACTGAATTTTCAGTTGATAGAGTGCCGGATGCGACGCTACCGCGCCTTATCCGGCAATGCATTAATTAGTCAAACGGCGGTGGGGCCAGCACTTCACGATTACCGTTGTGCCCCTGTTCGCTGACAATCCCCTGCGCTTCCATCTGTTCGATAATACGCGCTGCACGGTTATAACCAATGCGGAACTGACGCTGTACGCCAGAAATTGACGCTTTGCGTTTTTCAGTGACAAACTGCACCGCCTGATCGAACAACGGATCCAGTTCTTCAGCGCCATCGAAACCGCCCGCGCCACCTTCGCTTTCACTGTCGGAAGTGATGCCATCAACATACTGTGGGCGACCACGCGCTTTCCAGTCCTGCACCACGGCATGAACTTCCTGATCGCGAACAAAAGCACCATGGACACGTACCGGCAACGTGGAGTTCGGCCCAGAGTAGAGCATATCCCCCATCCCCAGCAGTGATTCCGCGCCAGCCTGATCAAGAATGGTACGTGAGTCAATCTTACTGGATACGGTAAAGGCGATACGGGTCGGAATATTCGCTTTAATCAGACCAGTAATAACATCAACCGATGGACGCTGAGTTGCCAGTACGAGGTGGATACCCGCGGCACGGGCTTTTTGCGCCAGACGTGCTATCAGCTCTTCCACTTTTTTACCTACCGTCATCATCAGGTCGGCAAATTCGTCAACCAACACCACAATGTATGGTTCTTTTTTCAGCACCGGATGCTGGGCATCCATACTGTCACCCGGCTTCCAGTACGGGTCTGGAATCGGACGCATCATGCGATCGGCTTCAGCAATTTTTTCGTTATAACCCGCCAGATTACGCACACCCAGCGCAGACATCAGTTTATACCGACGCTCCATCTCGTTAACACACCAGCGCAGCGCGTTGGCGGCATCTTTCATATCAGTAACGACTTCCGTTAACAGATGCGGAATGCCTTCATAAACCGAAAGCTCCAGCATTTTCGGGTCGATCATGATGAAACGCACATCTTCTGGCTGTGCTTTATAAAGCATGCTCAGGATCATCGCGTTCACACCGACAGATTTACCGGAACCGGTAGTCCCCGCAACCAACAAGTGCGGCATTTTCGCCAGATCGGCAACCACCGGCTCACCGGCGATATCTTTACCCAGCACCACGGTTAATGGCGACGGATTATCGCGGAATTTGGCGTTATCCAAAACTTCGCGCAGATAAACGGTTTGTCGTTTTTTATTTGGTAACTCCAGACCTACATAGGGTTTGCCAGGAATAACTTCAACGACACGCACCGCCACCGTCGAAAGTGAACGGGCAAGGTCCCGTGACAAGTTAGAAATGCGCGCCGCTTTTACGCCAGGAGCCAGGTTAAGTTCAAAGCGAGTGATAACCGGCCCCGGAGAGTAATTGACGACATCGGCTTTAATACGGAAATCAGCCAGACGCGCTTCCACCAGGCGAGCCATTTGTTCAAGCGCAAAGGTATCTACCGGCTCCACTTCGCTCGGCGGCGGTGTCAGCAAATCCAGAGAAGGCAGCGGCGTCGTCGGTTTATGCAACGGACGGCTGTCGCCATTACGCATCAACAGCGGATGAAGCAGGGTATCCTGCTGCTGCGGTGCAACCGGTTGTTGCGGCTGTTGATACTGCGGCTGCGGCGCAACTGGTTGTTGCGGCTGCTGATATTGCGGCTGTGGCGCAACCGGTTGTTGCGGCTGCTGATATTGTGGCTGCGGCGCAACCTGCTGTTGTGGCTGCTGATACTGCGGCTGCGGCGCAACCGGCTGTTGCGGCTGCTGATATTGCTGCTGTGGCGGAACTGGTTGTTGCGGCTGCTGATACTGCTGCTGCGGTGCAACCGGTTGTTGCGGCTGCTGTACAGGTTCAACAATTGGCGTAAACAACGGTTCGTGTGGACCATCATCCAGCAACGCTTTCATTGGCGAAAATTCAAAATCATCCAGCGAGAACGGATTCGCCCCAGCCGGTTGTTCGCCGGAATAACGTTGTTGTTGAGTTTGCGCAAACTGACGAGCCAGTTCAGCCTCTGCCGCAGCATCTGCATCTTCTGCGTTTACGGGCACATCATGTTGATACTGTTCGCCATAGCGTTGCTGCTGTGTCTGGGCGAACTGACGTGCCAGTTCATCCTGCTGCATCGCATCGATTTCATCATCGTTATACTGATCGCCAGAATCATACTGATTGCGCTGGGCTTCACGGGCTTTCTCTTCCGCCGCACGCTGTGAGGGCAGCTTAATACCGTAAGACGCCAGTTCACGACGAGTTGGCACGCGGATACGTTTCGGTCGTGGCAACTGCGGGCCAATCCCCTCTTTGACTTGCGGACGCGGTCCACCGCTATTTGCCAGACTGAAGACTGGCGCGGCAACGGTTGCGGCAGCCCCCGTCGCCAGTGTCGCTTTTTTCACGCCAGATGCCAGCGGAGAAACAGCGGCAGCGGCTTCTACTGGAGGTACTGCTGCAACAGAAGGCGCTTTCAACGAAGATTTGATCGGTTCTGGTTCTTTAACCGGTTCTGGAATCGGTTGATACCAGGCCGCAAGTTGTTCACGTTCACGGGCTCGCTTCTCTTCCACTTCTTCAAAATAGTAAAGCGGCGGACGCGCGGGTTTTGTCTCTTCTACAACGGGTTCAGGCTCCACAACAGGCTGCTGTTCAACGGATTGCGGCTGTTGGTACAACGGCTCCTGAGCGGCTGGTTGCTGATAAGTTTGCTCAGTCTGGTATGTAGACTGTGGAGCAAAAGTGGATTGCTGCTCTTCGGCTTGCCAGGCGTTACCTGCCACCGGTTGTTCTGGCGCAGGGGCGTAATACGGTTGCTGAACAGGTTGTTCCGCCGCAGGAGCGTAGTAAGGTTGTTGCGCAGGTTGTTCAGCTGCAGGTGCATAATACGGCTGCTGCGGCTGTACTGGTTGTTGCAGCGGCTCATTATATTGCACTGCAGGCTGCGCATATTGTGACTGCTGTGGGTAACCTTCCGGTGCAGGAGCAATAACCGGCTCTCCCGTTTGTGGACCCGGTACAGGCTGCCAGGCTACTGTAGGTTGCGAAGGTGGAACATCAACAGAGGCAACAGGCGGCGTCTGAGTCACAGGTTCAACCGGCGCAGCCCAGCTTTGTGTCGCCGTGGTAGCAGCAGCTGCTACAGCGACAGGTTCGGTAATTGGCGCACCGTTTAATAATGGATCGTATTCGTCATATTCTGGCTGCGTTGCACGATTGCCCGAAAATAGGACGTCGTCCGGGTCGGCAGCCACACCGCGTGCAGTGTAGATAATCTCTTCGTCATCATCCATCCGCTTACCGGAGAACAACGCAGCGTCTGTTTGCCGCCCCATCGGATTAATGAATTTTTCCGCCAACCGTTTACGACGCGCTAGCGCGCCGCGAAGAATACGGGCACGGCGTGATTCATGCTGTTTGCCGTGGTTTTCATCTTCATACTCTTCGTCATCTTCATATTCATCTTCATCGACCCAGGTATCATCGCGACGGGTACGATTACTGGCGAAGGTGAGAATGTTTAAAATCCAGCCGCCGAGTTTTTCAGCAATGGTCACCCATGACCAACCGGTGAACAGCGTCAGGCCCGCAGCCCAAACGCAGAGCAGCGCAATAGTTCCCCCGCTACTGTGTAGCAGTGGTTGTAGCGTAGTGCTTAGTAAGCTGCCAATGACGCCACCGGAGGCAAAATACCAGATATCGTCAGCGTTGATTGCCGCCAGACCACAGGAGGTAAGGATGAGCGCCAAAACGCCAATGATGCGTAGCGAAACGGCAAAATAATCAATGTATTCGTCACTGGACTGATGACGCCAGGCAAACCAACAACCGCCGACAATAATGACGGGAATGGTGTAAGCCATCACGCCAAAAATAAAGAACAGCGTATCTGCCAGCCACGCACCGGGCATCCCACCTAAATTATGGATAGGTTCATGCCAGGCCGTTTGCGACCAGCTGGGGTCCGAAGGGTTAAAGCTTAGTAAGGCAGCCATCAACCAGACGGCAAACAGGACAATAAGGATCAGCAACGCTTCCAGAAGGCGACGGCCGCTACTTAACTTTGTCAATGTGACTTCTTTGTCTTCAGTGTATTCCTGGCTCAAGAAAGGCTCTCCAGGTTACAGGCTTTTCCTGCCCGATGCTAAAACGGACAACAGTACCAGGTTACCCCAGTACTGTTGCTGTATGGATTAACAGGAGTGTAATCAAAATACGCCGATTTTGCACCTGTTCCGTGTTAGCGCGTCTTAATAACCAGACGATTACTCTGCTTGACTTCTTCCATAACAACGTATGTCCGTGTGTCATTGACGCCAGGCAGACGCAGCAGGGTTTCCCCCAGCAACTTACGGTAAGCTGACATATCCGGCACGCGTGTTTTCAACAGGTAGTCGAAATCACCAGATACTAAATGACACTCCTGAATTTCTTCAAGTTTTTGTACAGCGGTATTGAATTGTTCAAACACATCCGGTGCGCCACGATTCAGAGTAATCTCAACGAATACCAGAAGTGATGCATCCAGATAATGGGGGTTAAGCAGCGCCGTATAGCCCTGAATAAACCCTTGTCTTTCCAGCCGACGCACACGCTCAAGGCACGGCGTTGGGGAAAGTCCCACACGTTTAGAAAGCTCGACGTTAGAAATACGCCCATCCTTTTGCAACTCATTAAGAATGTTACGATCGATACGGTCGAGATCTTTGCCAGGGCGCTTCTTGCTATCTACCATTATTATTGTCTCTCTGTATTCCTTCCCTACTCCTGTCTGGCCCTGAAACATCACTGTTCAGAGTCGCTACCCGTCACGATAGACCGAAATCATGAAGATTCACGGCGCGCAATGCCTGGGTCTACGGTGAGAAGACCGTTGCCTTGTGGCAGCTATCGACATCACGAATGGCGTCTGTCCACGCCATACGTAGATTTCACTAGCACGGTAAACATGGTATTTACATGCATGGTTATGCGCATATAAGAATACTGTTTTTTTTCTTCCTCGAATGTTTTCGCAAAACACCAGGGGATTGTCAAAGCAAAACATCGATTTTTAGTACAACATGCCAGATATTCATTAACAGGGGCGTTTATTCATCATTTAATCGGCTTATAAAGCGGGAAATTTAAGTAGCAGAGGTGATAATGACGGGAGAATTTGACCTGCTTATCGATGCTGCCGATTGCACAAATTGTTAACAAAATCGTCATACTCTTTTTTTACGTCTGTAAATTCCCTACAATCCTGCCCATTGTCTGCCAACAACTATGGGGATCTCATGGGCACGACCAAACACAGTAAACTGCTTATCCTGGGTTCAGGCCCGGCGGGATACACCGCTGCTGTCTACGCGGCGCGCGCCAACCTGCAACCTGTGCTGATTACCGGCATGGAAAAAGGCGGCCAACTGACCACCACCACGGAAGTGGAAAACTGGCCTGGCGATCCAAACGATCTGACCGGTCCGTTATTAATGGAGCGCATGCACGAACATGCCACCAAGTTTGAAACTGAGATCATTTTTGATCATATCAACAAGGTGGATCTGCAAAACCGTCCGTTCCGTCTGAATGGCGATAACGGCGAATACACTTGCGACGCGCTGATTATTGCCACCGGAGCTTCTGCACGCTATCTCGGCCTGCCCTCTGAAGAAGCCTTTAAAGGCCGTGGGGTTTCTGCTTGTGCAACCTGCGACGGTTTCTTCTATCGCAACCAGAAAGTTGCGGTCATCGGCGGCGGCAATACCGCGGTTGAAGAGGCGCTGTATCTGTCTAACATCGCTTCGGAAGTGCATCTGATTCACCGCCGTGACGGTTTCCGCGCGGAAAAAATCCTTATTAAGCGTCTGATGGATAAAGTGGAGAACGGCAACATCATTCTGCACACCAACCGTACGCTGGAAGAAGTGACCGGCGATCAAATGGGTGTCACTGGCGTTCGTCTGCGCGATACGCAAAACAGCGATAACATCGAGTCACTCGACGTTGCTGGTCTGTTTGTTGCTATCGGTCACAGCCCGAATACTGCCATTTTCGAAGGGCAGCTGGAACTGGAAAACGGCTACATCAAAGTGCAGTCGGGTATTCATGGTAATGCCACCCAGACCAGCATCCCTGGCGTCTTTGCCGCGGGTGACGTGATGGATCATATTTATCGTCAGGCCATTACTTCGGCCGGTACAGGCTGCATGGCAGCACTTGATGCGGAACGCTACCTCGATGGTTTAGCTGACGCAAAATAATTTTACAAATCAGTAACAAAAGTAAAGAAGGCGACACCATGCGACTATGGGTCGCCTTTATTTTTTCCCCGTTGTAACATTGCTCTGCAAATAATTCTGATAACTCACCTGCTAAGCGTGCAATGAATAAATCCCGTCAAAAAGAGTTAACCCGCTGGTTAAAACAGCAAAGCGTCATCTCCCAACGTTGGCTGAATATTTCTCGTCTGCTGGGCTTTGTAAGCGGCATATTGATCATTGCCCAGGCCTGGTTCATGGCGCGAATTCTGCAACATATGATTATGGAGAATATTCCCCGTGAAGCCCTGCTGCTTCCCTTTACGTTACTGGTTCTGACCTTTGTACTGCGCGCATGGGTGGTCTGGTTACGCGAACGGGTGGGTTATCACGCCGGGCAGCATATCCGCTTTGCCATCCGCCGTCAGGTTCTCGACCGTCTGCAACAAGCAGGGCCAGCGTGGATTCAGGGTAAACCTGCGGGGAGCTGGGCGACGTTGGTACTCGAGCAAATTGACGATATGCATGATTACTATGCACGCTACCTGCCGCAAATGGCGCTGGCAGTGTCGGTGCCGTTGCTGATTGTGGTGGCGATCTTCCCCTCTAACTGGGCTGCGGCGCTCATTCTGCTGGGCACAGCACCGTTAATTCCGTTGTTTATGGCGCTGGTTGGGATGGGGGCTGCCGATGCTAACCGGCGTAACTTTCTCGCTCTTGCTCGCTTAAGTGGGCATTTCCTCGATCGCCTGCGCGGCATGGAAACATTGCGTATTTTTGGTCGTGGTGAAGCTGAAATTGAAAGTATTCGTTCTGCTTCGGAAGATTTCCGCCAACGGACAATGGAAGTGCTACGGCTGGCGTTTTTATCCTCCGGCATTCTCGAATTTTTTACCTCGCTGTCAATTGCTCTGGTGGCGGTCTACTTTGGTTTTTCCTATCTCGGCGAGCTGGATTTTGGTCACTACGATACCGGTGTGACGCTGGCTGCGGGTTTTCTGGCCCTGATCCTTGCGCCAGAGTTTTTCCAGCCATTGCGCGATCTCGGTACGTTTTATCATGCTAAAGCCCAGGCTGTTGGTGCAGCTGACAGTCTGAAAACGTTTATGGAAACCCCGCTCGCCCATCCGCAGCGCGGTGAGGCGGAATTAGCATCGACCGATCCGGTGACCATTGAGGCCGAGGATCTGTTTATCACGTCGCCGGAAGGTAAAACGCTGGCCGGACCGCTGAACTTTACTTTGCCAGCAGGCCAACGTGCAGTGTTGGTTGGTCGCAGCGGTTCAGGTAAAAGCTCACTGCTGAACGCGCTTTCTGGTTTTCTTTCATATCAGGGATCATTACGAATCAACGGGATAGAATTACGCGATTTATCACCAGAATCATGGCGTAAACATCTCTCCTGGGTTGGGCAAAACCCACAATTACCGGCAGCAACATTGCGGGATAACGTACTACTGGCGCGACCTGATGCCAGCGAACAAGAATTACAAGCAGCGCTGGATAACGCCTGGGTCAGCGAGTTTCTACCGCTCCTGCCACAAGGCGTTGATACGCCTGTTGGCGACCAGGCTGCCCGCCTTTCCGTGGGGCAGGCGCAGCGCGTGGCGGTGGCCCGTGCGTTACTAAATCCCTGTTCGCTATTACTGTTGGATGAACCCGCTGCCAGCCTTGATGCTCACAGTGAACAGCGCGTAATGGAGGCGCTGAATGCCGCCTCTCTGCGCCAGACAACGTTAATGGTCACCCACCAGTTAGAAGATCTTGCTGACTGGGATGTCATTTGGGTTATGCAGGATGGCCGGATTATTGAGCAAGGACGTTACGCGGAATTAAGTGTGGCTGGTGGCCCATTCGCCACATTACTGGCCCATCGTCAGGAGGAGATTTAAATGCGCGCTTTGCTACCCTATCTGGCACTGTATAAACGTCATAAATGGATGTTAAGTCTTGGTATCGTGCTGGCAATTGTCACGCTGCTCGCCAGTATCGGTCTGTTGACACTTTCCGGCTGGTTCCTCTCGGCCTCAGCGGTTGCGGGGGTTGCCGGACTGTACAGCTTCAACTATATGCTACCCGCTGCGGGCGTGCGTGGCGCAGCAATCACCCGTACTGCCGGGCGTTATTTTGAACGTCTGGTAAGTCACGACGCGACTTTCCGCGTGTTGCAGCATCTGCGCATTTACACCTTCAGCAAATTGCTGCCCCTCTCCCCTGCCGGACTGGCGCGCTATCGTCAGGGCGAATTGCTCAATCGCGTGGTGGCGGATGTTGATACGCTCGATCATCTTTATCTGCGCGTTATCTCGCCGCTGGTGGGCGCTTTTGTGGTGATTATGGTGGTGACAATCGGGTTAAGTTTCCTTGATTTCACCCTCGCCTTTACGCTGGGCGGCATTATGTTACTGACGCTTTTCCTGATGCCACCGCTGTTTTATCGTGCGGGAAAAAGCACCGGGCAAAATCTGACTCATCTTCGCGGACAGTATCGCCAACAACTGACGGCCTGGCTGCAAGGGCAAGCTGAGCTGACCATTTTTGGTGCCAGCGATCGTTATCGCACGCAACTAGAGAATACAGAAATTCAATGGCTGGAAGCGCAACGCCGTCAATCTGAACTGACCGCATTGTCGCAAGCGATAATGCTACTCATTGGCGCGTTAGCGGTGATCCTGATGCTGTGGATGGCGTCTGGCGGCGTTGGCGGCAATGCTCAACCCGGCGCGTTAATTGCCCTGTTTGTCTTCTGCGCGTTAGCCGCGTTTGAAGCACTGGCACCAGTAACGGGTGCATTTCAGCATCTGGGGCAAGTCATTGCCTCTGCCGTTCGGATCACTGATTTAACGGATCAAAAACCGGAAGTCACCTTCCCTGATACCCAAACTCGTGTTGCCGATCGCGTTTCGCTGACATTACGGGATGTTCAGTTCACTTATCCGGAGCAATCCCAACAGGCACTTAAAGGGATTTCTCTTCAGGTAAACGCCGGGGAACATATTGCGATTCTCGGGCGAACCGGATGCGGCAAATCAACACTGTTACAACTGCTGACCCGCGCTTGGGACCCGCAACAGGGCGAGATTTTGCTTAACGATAGCCCCATAGCCAGCCTGAATGAAGCGGCTCTACGACAGACCATCAGCGTTGTTCCTCAGCGAGTGCATCTGTTTAGCGCCACGCTGCGTGATAATCTGTTACTCGCCTCGCCTGGCAGTAGTGATGAGGCTCTGGCGGAGAGCTTGCGTCGCGTTGGCCTGGAGAAGCTGCTCGAGGATGCAGGTCTCAACAGTTGGTTAGGTGAAGGCGGACGCCAGCTCTCCGGTGGTGAACTGCGCCGTCTGGCTATCGCCCGTGCGCTGTTACATGATGCGCCACTGGTGTTGCTGGATGAACCTACCGAAGGCTTAGATGCCACAACCGAAAGCCAGATCCTTGAATTGCTTGCAGAAATGATGCGTGAGAAAACGGTGTTAATGGTCACCCATCGACTTCGCGGACTCTCTCGTTTCCAACAAATAATAGTGATGGACAACGGGCAAATTATTGAGCAAGGTACTCACGCAGAGCTGCTTGCCAGACAGGGGCGTTATTACCAGTTCAAGCAGGGTTTGTAAGCTATTATTGAACGATCCGACTTGCGTGGAGTTTTGCGGTCATGCGCCTGGTTCAGCTTTCTCGCCATTCAATAGCCTTCCCTTCCCCGGAAGGCGCATTACGTGAGCCTAACGGCCTGCTGGCACTTGGGGGCGATCTTAGCCCTGCGCGCCTGTTAATGGCTTACCAGCGTGGTATTTTTCCGTGGTTTTCTCCAGGCGACCCCATCCTCTGGTGGTCGCCCGATCCCCGCGCGGTGCTATGGCCAGAATCACTGCATATCAGCCGTAGTATGAAGCGATTTCATAAACGCTCGCCCTATCGTGTCACGATGAATTACGCTTTTGGTCAGGTCATTGAAGGCTGTGCCAGCGATCGCGAAGAAGGAACCTGGATCACGCGTGGCGTGGTCGAAGCCTACCATCGCCTTCACGAACTCGGCCATGCCCACTCCATTGAAGTCTGGCGTGAAGATGAGCTTGTCGGCGGTATGTACGGCGTGGCCCAGGGAACGCTATTTTGTGGCGAGTCCATGTTCAGCCGGATGGAAAATGCGTCTAAAACGGCGCTTCTGGTATTCTGTGAGGAATTTATCGGTCATGGCGGTAAGCTTATCGACTGCCAGGTCCTTAACGATCACACAGCATCGCTTGGTGCCTGCGAAATTCCCCGCCGGGATTACCTTAATTATCTCAATCAAATGCGCCTCGGACGATTGCCGAATAATTTCTGGGTACCACGATGCTTGTTTTCACCACAAGAATGAATGTTTTCGGCACATTTCTCCCCAGAGTGTTATAATTGCGGTCGCAGAGTTGGTTACGCTCATTACCCCGCTGCCGATAAGGAATTTTTCGCGTCAGGTAACGCCCATCGTTTATCTCACCGCTCCCTTATACGTTGCGCTTTTGGTGCGGCTTAGCCGTGTGTTTTCGGAGTAATGTGCCGAACCTGTTTGTTGCGATTTAGCGCGCAAATCTTTACTTATTTACAGAACTTCGGCATTATCTTGCCGGTTCAAATTACGGTAGTGATACCCCAGAGGATTAGATGGCCAAAGAAGACAATATTGAAATGCAAGGTACCGTTCTTGAAACGTTGCCTAATACCATGTTCCGCGTAGAGTTAGAAAACGGTCACGTGGTTACTGCACACATCTCCGGTAAAATGCGCAAAAACTACATCCGCATCCTGACGGGCGACAAAGTGACTGTTGAACTGACCCCGTACGACCTGAGCAAAGGCCGCATTGTCTTCCGTAGTCGCTGATTGTTTTACCGCCTGATGGGCGAAGAGAAAGAACGAGTAAAAGGTCGGTTTAACCGGCCTTTTTATTTTGTGATATGTATGAAGTACTTTGGAAGTATAAGTCCGTAACTTGTCTCGATGTAGATATACTGCACAACTTGTTTACAGTATGAGCAAACAATAATTATCATTAAAATTCTTCTTGACCGTTTTACTCCAACTCCCTATAGTAGCGCCCCGTTGCCACCCATGAGGTCAGGCGACAAAACAATTTGGTGAGGTGTCCGAGTGGCTGAAGGAGCACGCCTGGAAAGTGTGTATACGGCAACGTATCGGGGGTTCGAATCCCCCCCTCACCGCCATATTTAAAGAAGAGCTCGTACGAAAGTGCGAGCTTTTTTTTCGCATTTTATCTGTCTGTACGGCAGTGAACGCGTTCGCAAAGGTTTTACCGCACCCCGTCGATTTCTAAGCTGCCTGTACGGCAGTGAACTCAAATACTACACGTTTAGCCCGTTGTTAATAAAGCAAAACCATCCCATTCTCCTGCAGCACCCTTTTTTATCCTTACCTTCCCGCAGCACTAATTATCAACAACTTACCATCATCATTAAAAAAAGGGTCTGAACCTCCTCCACCCCATAAACAAAAAGTCCGTAACCTCTTTCGAGATTACGGACTTGACCAACCTACCTAACAATCAGATTAATGCGCTGCTTCCGCCTTGTGCTTTTGTGCACTCTGGAATCCGTAAGTCAGCTCATTTTTCTCTTTATCCAGCGCGACGGTGACCTGACCGCCGTCCACCAGCGAACCAAACAGCAGTTCGTTGGCGAGCGGTTTTTTCAGGTTGTCCTGGATGACACGCGCCATCGGACGTGCGCCCATTGCCCGGTCGTAACCTTTCTCGGCCAGCCAGTTACGCGCTTCCTGGCTCACTTCCAGAGAAACACCTTTCTGATCCAGCTGAACCTGCAACTCGACGATGAATTTATCCACCACCTGATGGATCACGTCGGTTGACAGATGATCAAACCAGATAATGTTGTCGAGACGGTTACGGAATTCCGGTGTAAAGATCTTCTTGATCTCCTCCATCGCATCGGTGCTGTTATCCTGGTGGATAAGACCAATGGATTTACGCTCAGTTTCACGTACCCCGGCGTTGGTGGTCATCACCAGCACCACGTTACGGAAGTCCGCTTTGCGTCCGTTGTTATCGGTCAGCGTACCGTTGTCCATCACCTGCAACAGAATATTGAACACGTCCGGATGCGCTTTCTCGATTTCGTCCAGCAACAGCACCGCATGTGGATGCTTGATGACCGCATCAGTCAGCAAACCTCCCTGATCAAAACCAACGTATCCCGGAGGCGCACCAATCAGACGGCTGACGGTATGGCGTTCCATATACTCGGACATATCAAAGCGCAGCAGCTCAATGCCCAACGCTTTCGAAAGCTGTACCGTCACCTCTGTTTTCCCGACCCCGGTAGGGCCGGCAAACAGGAACGAACCAACCGGTTTATGTTCGTGACCTAAACCTGCACGCGCCATCTTAATGGCTTCAGTCAGCGCCTCAATGGCTTTATCCTGACCGAAGACCAGCATTTTCAGGCGATCGCCGAGGTTTTTCAGGGTATCGCGGTCACTCTGAGAAACACTCTTCTCTGGAATGCGCGCAATACGGGCCACCACGGACTCAATATCCGCCACATTAACGGTTTTCTTGCGTTTGCTTACCGGCATCAGGCGTGCGCGAGCGCCCGCTTCGTCGATAACGTCAATGGCTTTATCCGGCAGATGACGATCGTTAATGTATTTCACCGCCAGCTCTACCGCTGCACGCACCGCTTTTGCGGTATAACGCACGTCGTGGTGCGCTTCATACTTCGGTTTCAGGCCATTGATGATTTGAACAGTTTCTTCGATCGACGGTTCAGTAATATCAATTTTCTGGAAGCGACGCGCCAGAGCACGGTCTTTCTCGAAAATGTTGCTGAACTCCTGATAGGTTGTCGAACCAATTACGCGAATTTTACCGCTGGAGAGCATCGGTTTGATTAGGTTAGCCGCATCGACCTGACCACCAGACGCTGCCCCCGCACCGATAATGGTGTGGATCTCATCAATAAACAGGATGCTGTTAGTGTCCTGCTCCAGCTGCTTGAGCAACGCTTTAAAACGTTTTTCAAAGTCGCCGCGATATTTTGTGCCCGCTAACAGAGAACCGATATCGAGAGAGTAAATCGTACAGTCAGCCATCACTTCCGGCACATCGCCCTGAACAATTCGCCAGGCAAGACCTTCTGCAATCGCGGTTTTACCGACACCAGATTCCCCCACCAGCAGCGGGTTGTTTTTACGGCGACGGCAGAGAACCTGAATAGCACGCTCCAGCTCCTTCTCACGACCAATCAGTGGGTCGATTCCGCCCACGCGCGCAAGCTGATTCAGGTTCGTCGTGAAATTCTCCATACGTTCCTCCCCACCAGCTTGTTCTTCGCTGTTTGGCTGGCTGCCAGGATCAGAAGACTGTGTCGGCTCGTCTTTACGCGTGCCATGAGAGATAAAATTCACCACATCGAGACGGCTGACTTCATGTTTACGCAACAGATATGCCGCCTGCGACTCCTGTTCGCTAAAGATAGCGACCAGAACGTTTGCACCGGTAACCTCATTGCGACCGGAGGACTGGACATGGAAGACCGCACGTTGCAGTACACGCTGAAAACTCAGCGTCGGCTGTGTGTCGCGCTCCTCTTCACTGGCAGGCAGAACGGGTGTGGTTTGTTCAATAAAGGCTTCCAGTTCCTGACGGAGCGCAACCAAATCCACAGAACACGCTTCCAGCGCCTCCCGGGCAGATGGGTTACTGAGCAGCGCCAGTAACAAGTGCTCGACGGTCATAAACTCATGACGGTGCTCGCGCGCTCTGGCGAAAGCCATATTTAAACTGAGTTCCAGTTCTTGATTGAGCATAGGCACCTCCCCCAATTTTTATGCCTGCATTCAGGCTTTTTCTAGCGTACACAGCAATGGATGCTCATTCTCCCTCGCGTACTTGTTCACCATCGCCACTTTGGTTTCTGCAACCTCGGCGGTAAAGACTCCGCAAATGGCCTTCCCCTGGTAGTGAACAGCGAGCATCAATTGCGTTGCACGTTCTACATCATAAGAAAAGAATTTTTGTAACACGTCAATAACAAACTCCATCGGAGTGTAATCATCATTGACTAATATCACTTTATACATAGATGGCGGTTTTAGCGCGTCGCGAACTTTTTCTTCCGCCAGTTGATCAAAGTCCAGCCAGTCGTTCGTTTTACCCATTGTCAGTTATCATCTTCGGTTACGGTTATCGGCAGAACGCCCTGCCGCTGACAAGAGCTTATTTGCCTGACCAATCTACTCCACATGATAGATAACTATCATTTATAACATTTCATTGATTAGTCTTTATTTTTCACTATGTTACAAATAACAACTCCGTCAAAAACAGCGAAATTAACTACACCATTAACTACACCGTTTCACGAACAATATCGAACAACCACGAACAAAGATCAACACGCTTTAACCGTTATCATTTTCCGGCCATCCGTTATGAAGCTGGTGGATGTTCCCCGATATGGGTATCACCACCTACCGGAATTTTTGCCAGGTTAAATCTTAATCAGGCTGGTGGGCTTTACCTGTTCGGTAGGTGTTATGATTATCGTAATACCCGTTAAAGGGGCCGAATACATCACCGGATTTAGTGGATGTTTCCGATCTCCTCAAATTGAGGATTGTGGAAGAATCAATGGGTTAGTCTTACTTTCCCAACATCCCCCAATGGGGGTTTTCGAAACAATCAATAGCTTAGGCTTACTTCCCCGATCTCCTCAAATTGAGGTTGCCGGAAATATCAACGGGTTAGGCCATAGTGCAATTTTGCACTCTGTAACAATATCAACCAGTTATCGGCATCAGGCCCACCAGCCAACGCAATTTTGCGTTTTGCTTTAAGTTCAGCGAGTAACCGAAGGCGGAATTACGCCCTCGGTACTCACATATGAGAAACGATATTTCTTCCACCGATACCCTTTATTTGGGTATCGCGAGTAAGCCCCAAAATCTGGGTGTTACTCTTACTACCCAAACTACGGGTATTTTCCGTAATTTCATGGTCGAGTTGCAGATCTGCAACTCACCCACCAGCCAACGCAATTTTGCGTTATCGGGAATATCAGCAAGTTACCGCCGTATCCCGATATGGGAATCCCCATATCGAGATTGGATACCTGGCTTTTTTTCCGGTTAAACGTTAATCAGGCTGGTGGGCTTTACATACCCTTGATCACGGTAATGATGATTCAGGTGCTTACCCGATATGGGGATCACCATATCGGGATAGATGCCGGAAAAATCAGCTTTTCGCCAGAACGGTGACGGCCTTATCGAGTTTTTGCCATCCGCAATAGGTGATTGCCCTGAACGCTGTAGCGTCATTCTGGAAAAGGCTAACCGCCCCTGATTCGGTTTTTATTACCGCCTCATCAGTTGGGGTTATAACCGTGGCTTCAACGTTAATAATCAGCTTTTGAGCGTCTATCAGCATCATGCGATCCGCCTGTTCGCTCACAATTACCGGTATTCTCAAAAGCTCTATCTGCCAGAACTCAGCATCAGTAAGCTGTAATGCGTTTTCTACGGGCAAGATTAGCGACGACGTGGAAAGCGTGTTACCGTTCGCTATGTGCTTTTTGAAAAGCTCTATGAAGTTTTCGGCCTCATCAGCACCATTAAGCACGCCCTCAGGGGATACGCCAGCCACCTCCTGATCACTGGAAAGAAATTTTTTATCTATTTCTTTCACCGATTCCGATGTGATCAAGTCTCTGATCGCTGAATTGGTACCAGGGGTGCTAAATTTGATTAGCTCGTTATTCAGCATCACAATAGCGCCAAGTTTGCACAGTTTTAGCGCACTTTCGTTTACTTCTCCCTCTTTGACAGGGATTTCTTCGGCTTCTTTAAGCCATTTACTACCCTTGCCTGATATTGACTGCAATTTTGCGCCAAACGGAAGATTAAGCGCGCTGCTGATTAGCTTGCCTGGTACAGACTGCGAAAAAATATACTCGCCAAGCTCTCTTACTATCGGCTCTGCCACCAGCGACGGCATGTTATCCGTAGTCATTCTGTTGACGATGGATTTTTCAAGAAATTTCGATACTGCCGGATCATTTCTTTTCGTCATCTCTATAGCGTCTGCATGGCTGAATTTACACGATGTAAGCACGCTGGCGGCGCGAACTGCCGACACGCCTTTCATGTTTTTAGAAATCATCTTCTTCCTCCTCCTGGAAGCACGGGTTTAGTGTTTCGTGAAAATATGGCATCAGAACAGCGGCGGCCTGTAACCGTATTTCGGTCGACTGCTGCTTGTCGTTCATGATTTCCGTGAGTACATCAATAGGGTCTGTGATGTATTCGCTCATAGTTCGCTACCTCAGTGTTTTAAGTCTGTTGGTGGCTTAGGGATGGGGAACCGATTTGAGTAGACACTAGCGGCATTGAGTTTTTTAACCTCTTTTTTCCCAATGCTGCCGATCTTGCGGTGGGTGAACTGGGCCAGCTTAAACGCGGCATCTAAAGCCAGTTTTGGATCTGTGTCCATGTTGTCAATCAGTATCCTGCCCATTGCTTTGATGGGGTCGGGTAGGCCGTTATCCATCATCTCAATGGTGTTAATTGATGCCCGTTCCGGTGTAACTTTTTCGGTAACTTTCTTTGTAACTTTTTTCGGTTTTGTAACCTGAAAAGTTACATCAGAAGTTACAGCCTTAAGATACTTTTTCACCTCCGGATCATTGGATAGCTGCCAGCCTTTAACCCTTGCGGTCTTTTCGCTGTATCCCGCATGTATAGCGGCTTCCGTGGGATTTGCGCCCCTTGATAACGCATCAGCAAACCGCTTTTTTTTGGTCGTTAATGCCATGCAAAAACCTCGTTTTGAGGGGGTGTAACTTTTCGTGTAACTTTTTTGAAAAGCAAAATTTTCTACGAATGAGACGGGGGGCGGTGTCCAGGGCGATCGACTTTCCGGCCGGAACACTCCCCCCCCTGTCATTGCTCACCGAGTAACGAGATCAGGCCTTCAACTTCATCACTCAGCTTGTTTATTCGTCTCTCAAGCTCTGCGATCTTTTCCATTAATGGCGCTATCGTGTCTCTTGTTTCCTCGCCAATGGCTTTAATGATGCTTGCCTCGCGTTCTGTGATAGCCATTGTTATTCCTCACCTGTTGCAATGCCCAGGCGTTCGCGTAACAGCACGCGAGCAAGATGGCCTACTGTTGGCGTGGCGGCTCTGCCGTATATACCAGCTTCATTCATCCGGCGAATAACATCGAATTGAAGTTTTTTAAGCTCGTTTAGGATCTCGTGATCAATCATCACGGTAGCGCTTTGCTTTATCTGTTCCACTTTGTTTCCTCCTGATGCTTATCATCTAATAATCAGTATTTTCGATAGATTATAATCAATCAACCATTTTTTAAGATATGCGAGATCGAAAAAAAGCCGGATTGCTCCGGCTATGTGTTCACTACTTCGGTTATTCTCCAGCGCTTTTAACGTTGATGGTTGTTACCTGTTCCGCTTCGGCAATCTCCCGTTCTGTCAGCGTGGCAAAGTTTGCCGCCGTCGTGGTCATGAATGCGCTTATCAGTTCGGGATGTGCTTTCGCGTATCCTTCCCCGGCGTTGCGGTCGATGATTTTTATCGCCACCCTCAGCCAGTGTTCTGTCAAATCAAGGGCGTGAGATTGTGGTTTTTTGGCGTGCTTCGTTGTCACAGGCTTTACCTCACAGCAATAAAATAAAATTTTTGCATTTCAACCCTTCACCTGTTCACCTTTTGCAATTTTCCCTTTTTATTCATAATGTTAAGGGGTGAACAGTTTCACAAAAACTATTCACCAACTGTTCAC
>OBWF01000155.1_pt1 | contig 50808 bp, 44 predicted proteins | sample 1495211 | NCBI WGS metagenome assembly OBWF01 (sample SAMEA2580051, study PRJEB22360) | human gut metagenome | reverse complement strand
CGCTGCCAGTGGCTCGCCTGAAAAATGCGTCAATATGAGTTCGCCGGAACAATACACCAAATGGGTGGAATGGCATCGTAAAACCTACTGTACAAATCAACAATCGTACCGTTTCGGTATGTAACAAATGCCAACCGTAGCCATGCTGCGGCCATTCCTTGTATCTAGAGCAAATTAAATGACAGACATTATCTAAAACAAGCAAACTCGCCATGATATTTTTCCCTGAATGCAATAGACATTAATTCTGCCAGCTCAATATCATCGGTATACCCAAGGCAAATAGACTTACCTTTTAGTTTGAACATAACTTTATATGTGTTTTTCCCTTTAAGAAGATGAACTCCTTTTATACCTGTATTGGATGATGAAACGCTGTTGGTTTTATTCTGACCTCTGGTTACTTCTCTTAGGTTTGAAATTCTATTGTCATTTTTAACCCCGTTAATATGGTCAATTAACCCTTTAGGCCAGCATCCTTTCATATAAAACCAAGCAAGTCGGTGGCAAAGATACGATTTTCCATTAATCCGTATTGATAAGTAGTCAGCCTGTGAGTTCGTCTTAAATCCAGCAACCTTTCCGATACTGGAGCTACCAGAAGCTATCTTCCAAGTGAAGACGCCTGTTTCTGGGTTGTAGTTGAGTGAAGAGGTTAATTCTTTATGAGTAATCATATTCATTCCTTAAATAGAGATTCACTATGTCAAATATTGTGCCAAATGTTATAATTTCAATGCCAAGTCAACTATTTACGTTAGCCAGAAAATTCCAGGCCGCAAGCAATGGCAAGATATTCATTGGTAAGATAGATTCCGATCCTACGCTCCCACAGAATCAAGTGCAGGTTTATGTAGAGAACGAAGACGGCTCTCATGTTCCTGTTTCGCAGCCAATCATCATTAACGCTGCTGGATATCCGGTATATAACGGGCAGATTGCCAAATTCGTAACTGTTCAAGGCCATTCTATGGCTGTATATGATGCATATGGCACTCAGCAGTTCTATTTCCCTAATGTGCTGAAGTATGACCCGGATCAGCTACGGCAGCAGTTAGAAGACCCGGATGGTGCTAAAAAATATCCCGAATTGCAGATTGCACGATGGCGTGATGACAAAGATGTTCGCGGTTGGGGGGCTATCAGTGATGGAATAACTGACGCTACTGAGGCATTCTCTAACGCAGGCTATAGAATGTTTGTTCCTGATGGCGATTTTGCAGTAAATACTCTCGAAGTTGATGTATCTTCTGCTCGAGGTATTGGGAGGATTGTTGCAGATAATGGCTCTCTTATTTCCGTTTCTCGTCTACTTGAAACTGACAAACTTGCGCAGAGAAAAATGATGGAACCTTTTTTTGGTTTTCAGGGAGAAACAAACACAGAAATTTATCCTAATGCCAGAAATGCGTTACAGGGGATCGCATATTGCCGTGTTAATGGCATTGAAAAACTATTTGTCACACAACGGCCTGTTGGGCCAACCTGGTCGGATAAAGAAAGAGTTCGTATTGTTGAGTTTAATCTTTATGATGATGGAAGGGTAGTAAACCATGTTGCGTATTCTCCAGAATTAAACCTTGGGCACGGATTTGATCTTTCTGCCATGGTGGAGAATGGTCAAGTATATTTATATACATCAAGTGTAACCAATTCAGGTGAAGATGGGGAGTCTGCAGGCAAAGGGTTTAGTAAAATAACTTGGCGAGGGGCAGGAACAACTCAGTCTGACGTAAAAAGTTATAATGTATGGGGGGTTACTGGTAGCGGTCACCCATTTCAAGATTACAATCGTGCAGGAATTGCCATTTCTTCTGACGGTCGTCTTTTAATAATGGTTAATACACCAAAGAGTGATGCCGCTAAACGAACTGTATTTATATACGATAAAATATCAATTGATAAACTTGAAGATAAAACATTAGCAAACCCCATGTTTGTTTGGGAAATGAGCGACTCACCTTCTGAAGGCGCTTACTCTGTACAAGGTATTGCGTCTGATGGAAGATATATACATATACTTAAGGGAGGCACTAATGCTTTTGGAAAGCATCATATCTTTACATATGATTTAACAGGTAATTTACTAAGAAAATTAGATATCGATGATGCAAGGTCGCAATATGGGCGCGATGGGTTGCTTAACCATCCAACTCTTGGGAATCCAGCCAGATTCGAGCCGGAAGGTTTAACTATTCGTGGCGAAGAAATAATTATAAGCTGCATAGAAACATGGAGGGAAGGAGCTAATATTGTAAACTGGCGTGGAAGGAGATGGGCTGCATCATCTATTGAGACTTCTGGAATAATTGGTGCCCCTCCATCAAATGGCTCTTATTGGGTGGAAACAACCAAGGATGCAAATTCTGGAGACTGGAGTCCTGATACAGATTATGGATGGGGAAGTAGCTATTCTCTTGAGAAAAAGACAATTTACTCTATACGACCAGCGACTGGTAACAACGATGAGCAGAATCTTAATTCTGGCATAATAAATGCTTCAAGTAATGCAGGTGTAGATGCCGGAGAAAGCGGGCGAAATATATCATTTAGATGGCGCAATGCTTTTAATATTGTTGCATTTAGCGAACGTCTTGGTGAGTACTTCAACGCTATTATGTATGATAATAGCTCAAGACTAAGAATATACGATCAGCAAAACGGTAGTGATAACACTGTTTATGGCTCAATCCAGGCACTATTTACGTCATCATTTAAGGGATTGATTTTAAGGGGTAGGGGGGTATCAGCATCAAATAGTTCCTATATTAGGTTACATTCATCTGATGATCCAAACTACCCAAATTCGATCATTGAAGGAACAAGAACAGATGGAAGTTTTTCCAGGGAAACAGATTCAAACGGCACCACTACATTTGCATCGGACTCAGAGCACGAACCGTTGCGTATCAGAAGGGCTTCAGATGGTTTGTTGTTTGCATACGAGAAAGTAAGAGGTACAACTCTCTTTGGAATTTATAGAGGCTCCGGTTCACCTGAGGGTGTTGTGACCGCACCTCAGGGGTCAATGTACATTGATTATAATGGTGATTGGTATCAAAAAAAAACAGGAACAGGAAATACCGGATGGATACTAAAATAAATATAGTTTTTTCAATTAAAGTGCTAGTGCATTAAGCCATGATAAACAAATAAAATAAACCTCTATTGCTTTATTCTATATAAAAAACCACCTCATAATGAGATGTTTTTTTACTATTCTTATTTTTTAATTAAAGGGTATATGATTGACGCCCACATTAAATACCCATTACCATTTAGATGGACTCCATCATCGCTATACTTAGCTAGTATTTTTCTATCTTTTGCCATGTGCACGTTAAGATCTACGAAACGACAATAATTAGATACAGAGCAATAGTTATTTATTGCATTATTTAATTTTAATATTTTTATGTTGTCATTTAACCTGCTTTCTCTTGACACGTAAAGGGTGGACTGAATGAATACATTAATTCTGTGTTTGTGTAGTTTTTTTATTATATGCTTATAGTCACGAACCACATCATCAACACTTCTTTTTCTTCTGAAATCATTTGTTCCGCCCATAATGAATACATATTTGGGCTTTAATAAAAATATAGAATCAATCCTTCTTTTCATAAATTTAACTTCATCTCCCCCAATGCCCCTATTTGCTACAGATAAACTAGGAAGAAGCTCATTCCACTCTCCTCGCGCGGTTATGCTATCGCCAAGCATAACAATATCCCTTTGCTCCTTTAATAACTCAAACATCGACTCCCTCATGCGATATGGTGGCGTTTTGTTTGTATCAGAAGCAAATGAAAAAAATGGTATAGATAACAAAAATATAAAAATAAACAAATTATCAACAATGTGCTTACTTGTTTGTTTGCATTTGTTAACTGCTTGACTGATTAATAAGGCAATGTTATGATTTTTGTCGTCATAAAATGTAAGGAAAATCATATGAATAAAGGCCTTTTTCTTCCTTGTGGAGAGTATGATTTTATAGCAAGCCTTGGTAAAAAATGTCAACCAGCAGGAAGGTTAAAGCGATTTGGGTTGAGGACATTTAGTGGACCATTTGATTGGTTTGCCTCTCAAAAACTACCTCAAGTTACAAAAATAATTAATAAGGGGTGCGACCACCTTTTCTTGCCTGAAAATATAAAAATTAATGGCAGATTTAAAAATTGTATTGATATCACAGATACAGCGACTGGATTTCGAAGTATTCACGATATTCTTATTGATGACTATGAAAAACAAGGTATTGAAGTCTGCTTGTTTAATATGATGAAAAAAATAAAGGCGAGAAGAAAAAGATTTATAGAGAAAATCAATGAGTCGGAACGTGTTTTACTCGTTAGATTGAATGCAGAACGAGATGCTGTGTATAAACTGAGAAGTGTTTTGGATAAAAAATTCCCAACAACAAAAATAGATCTTCTTATTTTTAAGGAGCGCAAAGGAGAAGACCTTTGCAATATAGACTTTGATATGCCAGATACTTATGTAGTATCTGGTGATAATGAACCAACCAACGATGAGTGGTTGGGTAGCGATCAAGCTTGGAAGATTATGCTTTCATCTGTAAAGATTAGGACTTATTATAGTTCATAATATTTAAATGTTAGATAGCACTGGCAGTATATAATTTATATAGCCATAAAAAATAACACACAAAGCTTTGCACTGGATTGCAAGGTTTTGTGCCCTTCGATAATGGTTAAGGCGGATCACTCCACCTTTTCATCAAGCCAGTCCGCCCACCATTGCATCATTTCTCTGCGCTTATCTAGATACTGAGCATGGTTGTAAATCCCGCGCACAGATCCGCCGTTGGCATGTGCCAGCTGCACTTCAATAGCGTCAGCAGGCCATTCGTGCTCGTTCATAATCGTGCTGAATTCATGCCTGAATCCGTGACCGCTTTCCAGACCTTCATAGCCGATTTGTTTGATCACAAGCAATACCGCGTTCTCGCAGATTGGCTTCTTCTTGTCGTTGCGCCCGGCAAAAACAAACTCTGAGACTGGTTTGGTGATTGAGCTTAGCGTAGTGAGAAGTTCAACCACCTGGTCTGACATCGGGACCACATGAATTTTGCGTCCCTTCATCACACTGGCGTCGATGGTGATAATCCTGTTTTCAAAATCGACGTTCTTCCATAGCATGGAACGAAGCTCTTTCGTTCTTAGGGCTGTATAACGTAAAACTTTTGTCGCAATGAGCGATACGATACTTCCTGAAAATGTTGCCAGTGCTTTGTTGAATGCAGGGATCTGGTCTGCTGGAAGGAACGGGAAGTTCTTCTTGCGGTATCCTTTCATGGCGTCTGCAAGGTCAGGTGCCGGGTTATATTTAGCCCTTCCGGTGACAATAGCGTAACGAAAAACCTCGCCGCATCTTCTGCGGGCTTTGTTGGCTCGCTCCATTGCACCGCGATCTTCAAATCTGCGGATTACTTCCAGCAGTTGCATCGGCTCAGTATCCTGAATTTCAAGGCCGCCGATGATAGGTAAAATGTCGTCATCAAACATTTTTGCAAGTTCAGTTGCATAGCCTACTGACCAGACTTGCTTCTTGTGCTCGTACCATTCCTTGTAAATCGCACTAAAGGAATTGTTGTTAGACGAGGCCTTTTTCGCCTTTACCGGATCGATGCCAACCGAGATGTCTTTCCTCGCAGTCCATGCCTTATCCCTTGCCTCCTGCAAAGTCATTAGCGGATATTTTCCTACGGTCAGGATTTTCTCCTTACCGTCAATCTTGTAGCGAAGCTGCCATACCTTTTTCCCTGACACAGGGACATAAAGGTACAGGCCATTACCATCGAGAAGGCGGTATGGTTTTTCTTTCGGCTTTGCTGCTTCAATCTGTTTAACGGTGAGCATGGGTAAAAATCCGGTGGGTAAAATTATTTTATCCACTTTTTACCCGTCATGGAGTGCGGCTGTCAACGATCTGACGCGAACCATTACGAACTGTGAGTCTACGGAAGGCTTGATATTAAGGGGATTTTGCGGACTGGTACGGATGGGAGCGAACTGATAAATGGTGTCCCCTGCAGGAATCGAACCTGCAATTAGCCCTTAGGAGGGGCTCGTTATATCCATTTAACTAAGAGGACAATGCGGCATGAGTATACCCGCTAATGGACTGCGGGGTAAGTACGCTGCCGCTCGATTGCTTAAACCCTCGCCATTTATGCTGGGTTTTTATCATTTTTCTTAATGTTTTCCGCACGTTCTGCTTTTTGGCGTGCTTCTGCTTTACGCTTGTTGCTCATGTCGTTACGAATCTGTGCATGACTCATTAACGCGAAGATAAAGGTGCCGCCGCAGATGTTCCCCGCTAAAGTAGGTAGTGCGAAGGGCCAGATGAAATCGCTCCAGTGCAGCGTGCCGTTAAACACCAGATAGAGGATTTCAACAGAACCGACAACGATGTGGGTGGTGTCACCCAGTGCAATAAGCCAGGTCATCAATATAATCACCACAATCTTTGCCGCACCCGCAGCAGGAAACATCCAAACCATAGTGGCGATCAGCCAGCCGGAAATGATCGCGTTGGCAAACATCTCGCTGGGGGTGTTCTTCATCACATCCATGCCGATTTTGACAAATGCATCGCGAGTTTCTTCATTGAAGATAGGCATATATTCAAATGCCCATGCAGCAATACCTGTCCCGAGAATATTACCCAGCAGCACGACGCCCCATAATCGCATAAGTAAGCCGACGTTGCTCATTGTCGGTTTTTGCATGACGGGTAGTACCGCAGTCACGGTGTTTTCGGTAAATAATTGCTGGCGGGCCATAATGACGATAATAAAACCAAAGGTATAACCGAGATTCTCCAGTAAGAAGCTGCCTGGCACTCCTTCCAGTTCGACATGAAATATCCCTTTTGCCAGTAGCGAAGCGCCCATCGACAGACCCGCCGCAATGGCTGACCACAGTAGCGCCATTGCGTCGCGTTCCAGCTCTTTTTCACCATCCTGGCGGATATGCTCATGAATTGCCATCGCCCGGGAGGGGAGTCGGTCTTCATCTATTTCTATTTTTTTGCCGCGCTCTTTTTCTTCGCTCTCAACTTCAATTTCGTCGCTGTGTTGATCAATTTTGTCGTTGTCCATGGTCTCTTCTCTTGAATTAGCACGTATAGCTAAAGCGTAGCGGCTTTTTTGCTCGCAACTGGCGGGAGTTACTCTGAAAATGTAGAAAAGGCTGCGTTTGCCTTTTTCTGTTTCTATAGAATCAAGTAGCCTACAGGGCGGCGATTACCAGGCTATGATCAAATCAGCAAATCAGGGCGTCTGGACATCAGTTGACGTGCTGTTACAATCGCCCACACCTAAACAGGCGGATACGGTATCGTTCCGTCATGGATGGCAAACTGCATAAGCCATAAAAAAACAGGGAGACATTTATGAAGCTTCGCCTGTCGGCGCTTGCTCTGGGAACTACGCTTCTGGTGGGGTGTGCGAGTTCCGGTACAGATCAGCAAGGGCGTTCTGACCCGTTAGAAGGGTTCAACCGCACCATGTACAACTTCAACTTCAATGTATTAGACCCGTATATTGTTCGACCGGTCGCTGTCGCCTGGCGTGATTATGTTCCGCAACCGGCGCGTAACGGTTTGAGCAACTTTACTGGCAACCTTGAAGAACCTGCGGTGATGGTTAACTACTTCTTGCAGGGCGACCCTTATCAGGGGATGGTCCACTTTACCCGCTTTTTCCTGAACACCATTTTGGGGATGGGCGGTTTTATTGATGTTGCAGGGATGGCGAACCCGAAACTGCAACGGACTGAACCTCACCGCTTCGGTAGTACGCTTGGTCATTATGGCGTGGGTTATGGGCCTTACGTCCAGTTACCGTTCTACGGTAGCTTCACGCTGCGTGATGACGGTGGTGATATGGCGGATGGTCTTTACCCGGTTCTTTCCTGGCTGACCTGGCCGATGTCTGTGGGTAAATGGACGCTTGAAGGGATAGAAACTCGTGCGCAGTTGTTGGATTCCGATGGTCTGCTGCGTCAGTCGTCCGATCCTTATATTATGGTGCGCGAAGCGTACTTCCAGCGTCATGATTTCATCGCTAATGGCGGCGAACTCAAACCGCAGGAAAATCCGAACGCGCAAGCGATTCAGGATGATTTAAAAGATATCGATTCTGAATAAGAAACAAATAAAAAAGGTGAGTCGCAATACTCACCTTTTTTGTTGTTATCCCTCAATTACCACAAGTAAAAGGAGATAAACCGACAATGACCCGGACGTAATGATGTAAAAATACTGATGTTCGTCACTGACTATTTCCGATATTCAGGAGTTGAAAAATCAAAAAACTGGAAAAATAATTTTAAATATCATCAAAATTAACACCTGGCGCAGATAGTTGATTAATTTCATTTTGATATTCCGTCTGGCGATTTTGAAGCCTTTTTTCAACTTTATCTTCGAGATCCTTAAAGTCTTTGTATTTATTTTCAGGATGGTCAACGTCAACTTTGTTAGCGAATAAAGTAGAAATTATTTCTTTTACATTATCGCGTCTAAATTTTGCATCGTCCACTTGAAAATTATATCTTATTGCTCGACCTAAACGTTTAAAAACTTCGTTAGGTTCTCTCAGTCTTTCCCCGTTGAGCTCGTTTACAACCTGATGATCGGAACCTGTTGCAAATGATTCTGCCATGATAGCTTTGCTGCTTTCAAACCACGCTGAAGCACTCCTGGCGTTTTCACTACAATATTGGGTGAGACTATCACCATTAATACGAATTCCTCTTTGAGTGTGGTAGTCGTCCTGATCGTAGTAACCGAGAGATAAGTAATCATTTCCGTTTTTATTTTTAATTACAATAGCGAGAGAGTCGCCTTTTTTATCTTTACCGTACCAGGTAAATAAGTCCGTTGGTTCGCTATTCCCGCTCTCATCAAATTCCGTTACCGTATGTCTGAGTTTGTGTGATATCTTATCGAAGATAAAACCAGGATCTCCATCATATATTTCTTTTAATGCGCTGAAGATCATTTCCTTGTTATTGATATCATGAGTCTTCTCAACTATGTTGTCATTAATGATAGTACGGACGAGTTCTTTGTCTTTATAGTTCGCAGGTAATTCTATTGGTTCTTGGTTGTCGATACCAATAGTAATATGGTCTGTATCATTGGAGCCAATATCAATATAAGTAACTGAGGAATTATTAATATTAAATCTATAAGGATCGTCGTTTACTCGTATGGCGTTTTTTATAAGCTCAAGTAGATGTTTAATACAGGTGCTTATTCCTTCCTTACCATTAAAAAGGTTTTTGAGCTCTTGTACTAATCCATTAACTTCATCATTGTTATTTTCATTAATGGATTCTGGGTAAGTTGCGCTGGTATTGTTGATTGAAATAGATGGTAGCATGATTTTATTCCATTTTGATTGATTTGTTACAAATATATATTACCTAATGAAATAGACTATCAAAAAACGCTCATTTATTTAGAACCTATCTTTAATTTGAGTGTATGAGCGCACAATAGCCAGGGGGGGGAGTATCCTGGAAATGCAGAAAAGTAAACTCTTTGAGAAGGACGAGCAGAACGCCTGAAAATATGCCTTTCCCTTCAGGTTTGTCTGTGGATACCGCTTATTGATTTGAAAGGGCAAGCTGCCAACAGGCTGTTTGCAAAACTCAGGAGGTAAGCAATGAGGACACTACTTTCGGTGAAGTGGGGGAGTTAAAGTCACCTGCTATGCAGGTGACTTTATCCAGGCGAACGCGTTATCAGAACGCGTAGTTAAAGTTAGTACCGAACAGCCAGGCTTTACCTTCAGACTCGAACTGGTATGGGCCTTCGTTAATTTTCACGCTCTGACCGTGCATATAAGAAACACCAACGTCGACTGAAGCATCTTTATTAAATGCGTAAGTCGTACCTGCACTCAGCCAGAAACGGTCCTGGTCCGGAATGGAGATAGAACGATTCTGAGCCGGAACTGGGCTGTCATCAAAGGCGATACCGGTACGGAAGGTCCAGTTATCATCGTAGTAATAAGTGGTACCCAACGCGATGCGGTAAGCATCTTTAAAGCCTTCATGTTTCTGGAACAGCGTGTCGCCACTGGTTGAGGTCGCTTTCAGCTGCTGGAACTGACTCCAGCTGGTGTAAGCCAGGCTATAGTGAATCGCCCACTGTGGATCAACACGGTTATAACCTGACACTTCCCACATTTCAGGCAGGTTCAGCGTCAGATAACCCGATTGCGTTGCGCCACCTGTCGCGGTAGGAATTGGCAAACCGTAGTTATTAAACGCACGATTAAGATCGCTGCTGTAGTTACCTTTGAAGTCAATTTTCACTTCAGAACGGTAGGTCAGTGCATAGCGGTTATTTTTATCCAGTTCATACAGGATTCCGGCGTTCCAGCCAAAGCCCCACTGGTTACCGTTCAGATGAGCGATTTTGGTATTACTGTCGATACCGTTGGCGGTAGCTGCCAATGCTTGCTCTTGAGGAGTTTGCCTGGCAGGAGATTGCATAATCTGACCAGCAACCAACTGCCCCAGATCGCCTGCGAAACGTTCAATTTTCGCGCGAGCGTAGACGGCGTTGAAACCAAGACCAAAGCTCCATGCATTATTTAAGCGATACGCACCGCTTAAGTTCAGGTTCATGGTTTCAAGGTCAGTTGTACCCCCGACAGAGCCGCCTGCATAAGTATCATTAAACTCTGTTGCCAGACCATAGTTAGAGGTAATAGAAGCGCCCCAACCAAATTGGTCGTTAATCGGTGCAACAAAGTGCATGTTCGGAACCCATGCCGTAGGCGCGATGTTATCGGCTTTCAGGCTACGACCAGACGGAGACGTTCCGCTGATATTCACATCCGGGTCAATATAAACCGCACCCGCAGAAAATGTCGGGCGGTCAAACATGGTAATCAATGCGGGGTTACGGCTAACGTTACCTGCATCATCGGCAATTGCGCCTTCCCCTGAATAAGCCCGGCCCAGGCCAGAGGAAGAAAATTCGTTTAACTGAAAGCCTGCCGACCAGGCCTGGGTGGAGATAAGTGCCACTGCGACTGCGAGAGCAGACTTTGTAAACAGGGTTTTCTGGCTCATGACCATAACCTCAATGATTTATTTTTATACAAACTATGTTACGTGCTGTAACAGGAGCGCGAAGTGTAGGGTCTGAGGTACATCTTAGAAATCAGACCAGTGGCGAGAGTATAGGTCGGACCAGCTGGAATGTTGCAAGTATGTTTCCATCTTTTTGCAAATATGATCTAAGAAACGCGATCCAGCTGGCAAAATTTGGAGGTTGCGCACTCGCGGATTCGGGTGAATTTTGTTTTAGATCATTTTTAAGTGTGATTTCGGTCACTTATCCGATTTTGCAGAATTAACAACTGGAGCAGCACTTTCCGGAAGCGTAAAATATCCACAACGTTTATCTGGCACCTTGGGTGCACATACAGAGGAAATCAACGATGAGTAAATGTAGTGCTGATGAAACCCCGGTTTGCTGCTGTATGGATGTTGGCACCATTATGGACAACTCCGACTGCACCGCGTCTTACAGCCGCGTGTTTGCAAGCCGCGCAGAAGCAGAACAAACGCTGGCGGCGCTGACTGAAAAAGCCCGTAGCGTGGAATCCGAACCGTGCAAAATCACCCCGACTTTCACTGAAGAGTCTGACGGTGTGCGCCTGGATATCGATTTCACTTTTGCCTGCGAAGCTGAAATGCTGATCTTCCAGCTGGGTCTGCGTTAATTCCTCTCGGGTACGTTCGCCCCTGTCAGTTGCTGGCAGGGGCGTTTTCTTTTCTTTCTCCTGTCTTCACTGTGTCATAGCTCCCACTTTCTTTTTTCTCCGCTTGGCTAAATGTAAAAAAATGGTTAAGACTATGATCAGGTCAGACCACTTTATTTATTTTTTTACAGGGGAGTGTTATGGGTCAGGTTTTACCGCTGGTTACCCGCCAGGGCGATCGTATCGCCATTGTTAGCGGTTTACGTACGCCTTTTGCCCGCCAAGCGACGGCTTTTCATGGCATTCCCGCGGTTGATTTAGGGAAGATGGTGGTAGGCGAACTGCTGGCACGCAGCGTGATCCCCGCTGAAGTGATTGAACAGCTGGTCTTTGGTCAGGTCGTACAAATGCCTGAAGCCCCCAACATTGCGCGTGAAATTGTTCTCGGTACCGGAATGAATGTGCATACCGATGCTTACAGCGTCAGCCGCGCTTGCGCTACCAGTTTCCAGGCGGTTGCAAACGTCGCAGAAAGCCTGATGGCGGGAACTATCCGAGCGGGGATTGCCGGTGGGGCAGATTCCTCTTCCGTATTGCCAATTGGCGTCAGTAAAAAACTGGCGCGCGTGCTGGTTGATGTCAACAAAGCTCGAACCATGAGCCAGCGACTGAAACTCTTCTCTCGCCTGCGTTTGCGCGACTTAATGCCCGTACCGCCTGCGGTAGCAGAATATTCTACTGGCTTGCGGATGGGCGACACCGCCGAACAAATGGCGAAAACCTACGGCATCACCCGAGAACAGCAAGATGCATTAGCGCACCGTTCGCATCAGCGTGCCGCTCAGGCGTGGTCAGACGGTAAACTCAAAGAAGAGGTGATGACTGCCTTTATCCCTCCTTATAAACAACCGCTTGTCGAAGACAACAATATTCGCGGTAATTCCTCGCTTGCCGATTACGCAAAGCTGCGCCCGGCGTTTGATCGCAAACACGGAACGGTAACGGCGGCGAACAGTACGCCGCTGACCGATGGCGCAGCGGCGGTGATCCTGATGACTGAATCCCGGGCGAAAGAATTAGGGCTGGTGCCGCTGGGGTATCTGCGCAGCTACGCATTTACTGCGATTGATGTCTGGCAGGACATGTTGCTCGGTCCGGCCTGGTCAACACCGCTGGCGCTGGAACGTGCCGGTTTGACAATGAGCGATCTGACATTGATCGATATGCACGAAGCCTTTGCAGCTCAGACACTGGCGAATATTCAGTTGCTGGGTAGTGAACGTTTTGCTCGTGAAGTACTGGGGCGTGCACATGCCACTGGCGAAGTGGACGATAGCAAATTTAACGTGCTTGGCGGTTCGATTGCTTACGGGCATCCCTTCGCGGCGACCGGCGCGCGGATGATTACCCAGACATTGCATGAACTTCGCCGTCGCGGCGGTGGATTTGGTTTAGTTACCGCCTGTGCTGCCGGTGGGCTTGGCGCGGCAATGGTTCTGGAGGCGGAATAATGGAAATGGCATCAGTGTTTACTCTTAATGTTCGTCTGGACAACATTGCTATCATCACCATCGACGTACCGGGTGAGAAAATGAATACCCTGAAGGCGGAGTTTGCCTCGCAGGTGCGCGCCATTATTAAGCAACTCCGTGAAAACAAAGAGTTGCGAGGCGTGGTGTTTGTCTCCGCTAAACCGGACAACTTCATTGCTGGCGCAGACATCAACATGATCGGCAACTGCAAAACGGCGCAAGAAGCGGAAGCACTGGCGCGGCAGGGCCAACAGTTGATGGCGGAGATTCATGCTTTGCCCATTCCGGTTATCGCGGCTATTCATGGCGCTTGCCTGGGTGGTGGGCTGGAGTTGGCGCTGGCGTGCCACGGTCGCGTTTGTACTGACGATCCTAAAACGGTGCTCGGTTTGCCTGAAGTACAACTTGGATTGTTACCCGGTTCAGGCGGCACCCAGCGTTTACCGCGTCTGATAGGCGTCAGCACAGCATTAGAGATGATCCTCACCGGAAAACAACTTCGGGCGAAACAGGCATTAAAGCTGGGGCTGGTGGATGACGTTGTTCCGCACTCCATTTTGCTGGAAGTCGCTGTTGAGCTGGCGAAGAAGGATCGCCCATCTTCCCGCCCTCTACCTGTACGCGAGCGTATTCTGGCGGGGCCGTTAGGTCGTGCGCTGCTGTTCAAAATGGTCGGCAAGAAAACAGAACACAAAACTCAAGGCAATTATCCGGCGACAGAACGCATCCTGGAGGTTGTTGAAACGGGATTAGCGCAGGGCACCAGCAGCGGTTATGACGCCGAAGCTCGGGCGTTTGGCGAACTGGCGATGACGCCACAATCGCAGGCGCTGCGTAGTATCTTTTTTGCCAGTACGGACGTGAAGAAAGATCCCGGTAGTGATGCACCGCCTGCGCCATTAAACAGCGTGGGAATTTTAGGTGGTGGCTTGATGGGCGGCGGTATTGCTTATGTCACTGCTTGTAAAGCGGGGCTTCCGGTCAGAATTAAAGATATCAACCCGCAGGGCATAAATCATGCGCTGAAGTACAGTTGGGATCAGCTGGAGGGCAAAGTTCGCCGTCGTCATCTCAAAGCCAGCGAACGTGACAAACAGCTGGCATTAATCTCCGGAACGACGGACTATCGCGGCTTTGCCCATCGCGATCTGATTATTGAAGCGGTGTTTGAAAATCTCGAATTGAAACAACAGATGGTGGCGGAAGTTGAGCAAAATAGCGCCGCTCATACCATCTTTGCTTCGAATACGTCATCTTTACCGATTGGTGATATCGCCGCTCACGCCACGCGACCTGAGCAAGTTATCGGCCTGCATTTCTTCAGTCCGGTGGAAAAAATGCCGCTGGTGGAGATTATTCCTCATGCGGGTACATCAGCGCAAACCATCGCCACTACGGTAAAACTGGCGAAAAAACAGGGCAAAACGCCCATTGTCGTGCGTGACAAAGCCGGGTTTTACGTCAATCGCATCTTAGCGCCTTACATTAATGAAGCTATCCGCATGCTGACCGAAGGTGAACGGGTAGAGCACATTGATGCCGCGCTAGTGAAATTTGGTTTTCCGGTAGGTCCAATCCAACTTTTGGATGAGGTAGGAATCGACACCGGGACTAAAATTATTCCTGTACTGGAAGCCGCTTATGGAGAACGTTTTAGCGCGCCTGCAAATGTTGTTTCTTCAATTTTGAACGACGATCGCAAAGGCAGAAAAAATGGTCGGGGTTTCTATCTTTATGGTCAGAAAGGGCGTAAAAGCAAAAAACAGGTCGATCCCGCCATTTACCCGCTCATTGGCGCACAAGGGCAGGGGCGACTCTCCGCACCGCAGGTTGCTGAACGGTGTGTGATGTTGATGCTGAATGAAGCAGTACGTTGTGTTGATGAGCAGGTTATCCGTAGCGTGCGTGACGGGGATATTGGTGCGGTATTTGGCATTGGTTTTCCGCCATTTCTCGGTGGACCGTTCCGCTATATCGATTCTCTCGGCGCGGGCGAAGTGGTTGCAATAATGCAACGACTTGCCACGCAGTATGGTTCCCGTTTTACCCCTTGCGAGCGTTTGGTCGAGATGGGCGCGCGTGGGGAAAGTTTTTGGAAAACAACTGCAACTGACCTGCAATAAGAAGGTCAAAGCTATATGAATCCGCGCTGAATGGCGGAGTGTTGGTCAAAATGTAAACGCATATTGACTATACTTACGCCATTGAGGTAAAAAACAGCGTTTCATTCGGTGAATGGATAAGGCACAATGCCGGCCACCGTTTTCTTTCTCTGGTTTCAGATGAAAGAAAACGGGCGAATCTGGTTAACAAAAGCGGTGCAATATGCAAGTTTTTATCATGCGTCACGGCGACGCAGCCCTCGATGCCGCCAGTGATTCCGTTCGTCCTCTGACCACTAATGGTTGTGACGAATCTCGCCTGATGGCGAACTGGCTGAAAGGTCAAAAAGTGGAAATCGAACGCGTTCTGGTGAGCCCGTTCCTGCGAGCCGAGCAAACACTGGAAGAAGTAGGGGATTGTCTGAACCTGCCTTCCAGTGCAGAAGTTCTGCCGGAGTTAACGCCCTGCGGCGATGTTGGTCTGGTCAGTGCCTATTTGCAGGCGTTGACCAATGAAGGTGTTGCTTCGGTACTGGTGATCTCTCACTTACCGTTAGTCGGGTATCTGGTTGCCGAGTTATGTCCGGGCGAAACGCCGCCTATGTTTACCACCTCGGCCATTGCCAGCGTAACGCTTGATGAAAGCGGAAACGGTACATTCAACTGGCAGATGAGCCCGTGTAATCTGAAGATGGCAAAAGCTATCTGATGTGTTCCAAATTATGCCCAATGAGGTAGATTCATTGGGCATAATTGCTCATCAGGCAGCGGATATCTGTCAACCTCACTACTATCGAAGACTCTCCTTATCTATAAATAAAACACTTTCTACATTCATTCGGAAATTATTCTTCTGCGCGTATCTTGATTTTGCCCAAAGTTACATGTTGAAATGAATAATGTCTGTTTGACACTCATTGTCATTTATTAATACAGATAATAGAGTTGAATAATCAGGCAGGATGTAATTGAAACTTGATTAAATTCTGGCTATAGTGTTTATATATTATATTGTCAAAAGTGGATAAATGCCAATCGCATTATATGTTCATTGTTTGTTTTTTAAGCTGTTGATATTCATTATTGATATACTTTCTATTTTTTCTAAATACTTATTCCGTATTTTTTAAGGATGTCCTTAAGATAACCTTTCTTCTGTCAATATATTAATTAAATCTACATTTACTCTTTAGTAAAATTAAATTGCATCAGGGGGGTGAAAACATCACTATGCGGCCCCACACCAAAGAATACAATTTTCTACGACCTATTCTTTTTGGATCGCATGCCGTATTCAATGGCTGGGTATAAACATTGGGTATTGACTGAATCAATGTATTGTAATGTTTATATTTTTAATTATTTATAGTTTAAGGACAAATAATGAGTAAGTTTGTTAAAACAGCTATTGCTGCGGCAATGGTGATGGGCGTTTTCACCTCTACGGCAACAATCGCTGCGGGTAACAACGGTACTGCACGTTTTTACGGCACCATTGAAGACTCAGTGTGTTCTATCGTTCCGGACGATCACAAACTGGAAGTTGATATGGGTGATATCGGTGCCGAAAAACTGAAAAATAACGGCACCACCACGCCGAAAAGTTTCCAGATTCGTCTGCAAGATTGCGTATTTGATACTCAGGAAACAATGACCACTACCTTTACTGGTACCGTTTCTTCTGCAAATAGCGGCAATTATTACACCATTTTCAATACCGATACCGGTGCGGCATTTAACAATGTTAGCCTGGCGATCGGTGACTCTCTGGGTACCTCTTACAAAAGCGGCATGGGTATTGACCAGAAAATAGTGAAAGACACTTCTACCAATAAAGGCAAAGCGAAGCAGACACTGAACTTTAAAGCCTGGCTGGTCGGCGCAGCTGATGCGCCAGATCTGGGTAATTTCGAAGCAAATACCACCTTCCAGATTACTTACCTGTAAGGCATACCCCCATAGCGACACTGCTATGGGGGATTTAAATGGATTTTGACCGAACAAGAATAAAAACGGATAGAAACGTGTATGCCTGACCATTCTCTTTTTCGATTACGGATTCTTCCGTGGTGCATTGCGCTGGCAATGTCAGGGAGTTATAGCAGTGTCTGGGCTGAAGACGACATTCAGTTTGATTCCCGTTTTCTGGAATTAAAAGGCGACACAAAAATTGATCTGAAGCGTTTTTCCAGCCAGGGATATGTTGAGCCCGGAAAATACAATTTACAGGTTCAACTAAATAAACAGCCATTGGCGGAAGAGTACGATATTTACTGGTATGCTGGTGAAGATGACGCGAGCAAAAGCTATGCTTGTCTGACACCGGAACTGGTAGCGCAGTTTGGTTTAAAAGAAGACGTGGCGAACAATCTGCAATGGAGCCACGATGCTAAATGCCTGAAATCCGGTCAACTGGAAGGCATGGAAATTAAGGCTGATTTAAGCCAGTCCGCATTAGTCATTTCACTGCCACAGGCTTACCTCGAATATACTTATCCCGACTGGGATCCGCCTTCACGTTGGGATGACGGCATCTCCGGGATCGTCGCGGACTACAGCATCAACGCACAAACCCGGCACGAAGAAAATGGCGGTGATGATAGTAACGAGATCAGCGGCAACGGGACGGTCGGGGTTAACCTGGGGCCGTGGCGTATGCGTGCTGACTGGCAGACTAACTATCAACATACTCGCAGTAATGATGACGATGAATTCAGCGGCGATGAAACTCAAAAAAAATGGGAGTGGAGTCGCTACTATGCCTGGCGGGCGTTACCATCATTAAAAGCCAAACTGGCGCTGGGCGAGGATTACCTCAGATCCGATATTTTTGATGGTTTTAACTATGTTGGTGGCAGTGTCAGTACTGACGATCAAATGTTGCCTCCCAATCTGCGCGGCTACGCGCCAGACATTTCCGGCGTGGCACACACCACAGCAAAAGTGACCGTCAGCCAGATGGGGCGTGTGATTTACGAAACGCAGGTTCCGGCTGGACCGTTTCGTATTCAGGATCTTGGTGATTCTGTCTCCGGTACGTTGCATATTCGCATTGAAGAACAGAACGGCCAGGTGCAGGAATATGACATCAGCCCCGCCTCGATGCCATACCTCACTCGCCCAGGTCAGGTTCGCTATAAGATCATGATGGGCCGTCCGCAAGAGTGGGGACACCATGTCGAGGGTGAATTTTTTTCTGGTGCTGAAGCTTCCTGGGGGATCGCTAACGGCTGGTCGTTATATGGCGGCGCACTGGGAGATGAAAACTATCAGTCTGCGGCGCTTGGCGTCGGTCGCGATTTGTCTACATTCGGCGCGGTCGCGTTTGATGTTACTCACTCGCACACCAAACTGGATAAAGACACCGCTTATGGCAAAGGTTCGCTGGACGGTAACTCCTTCCGTGTGAGTTATTCCAAAGACTTTGACCAGCTCAACAGCCGCGTTACTTTTGCTGGATATCGCTTCTCGGAAGAGAACTTTATGACCATGAGCGAGTATCTGGATGCCAGTGACAGCGGAATGGTACGCACGGGCAACGACAAAGAGATGTACACCGCCACTTATAACCAGAACTTCCGCGATGCGGGTGTTTCGGTTTATCTCAACTATACCCGCCATACCTACTGGGATCGCGAGGAGCAGACAAACTACAACATCATGCTCTCGCACTATTTCAATATGGGCAGTATTCGTAATGTCAGCATCTCGATGACTGGCTACCGTTACGAGTATGACAACCAGGCCGACAAAGGCATGTACATTTCGCTCAGTATGCCGTGGGGCGACAACAGTACCGTTAGCTATAACGGTAACTATGGCAGTGGGACGGACAGCAGTCAGGTCGGTTATTTCAGCCGTGTCGATGACGCGACTCACTATCAGTTGAACGTCGGCACCAGTGACAAACACACCAGCGTTGACGGCTATTACAGCCATGATGGTTCGCTGGCGCAGGTTGACCTCAGTGCGAACTACCATGAAGGGCAATACACCTCTGCGGGCTTGTCGTTACAGGGCGGCGCAACGCTTACTGCCCACGGTGGCGCACTTCACCGTACCCAGAATATGGGCGGGACACGCTTGTTGATTGATGCCGATGGCGTTGCCGATGTTCCGGTAGAAGGTAACGGTGCTGCTGTTTATACCAATATGTTTGGTAAAGCCGTCGTTTCTGACGTCAATAACTATTACCGCAATCAGGCGTATATCGACCTCAACAAACTGCCGGAAAACGCCGAAGCAACCCAGTCGGTGGTACAAGCCACGCTAACTGAAGGGGCGATTGGCTACCGCAAATTTGCCGTCATCAGTGGTCAAAAAGCGATGGCGGTGCTGCGTTTACAAGACGGCAGCCATCCTCCGTTTGGCGCAGAAGTAAAAAATGATAACGAGCAGACAGTGGGCCTTGTCGATGATGACGGCAATGTTTATCTGGCTGGGGTGAAACCTGGCGAACACATGAGTGTGTTCTGGAGTGGTGTTGCGCATTGCGATATCAACCTGCCGGACCCGCTGCCTGCCGATCTGTTTAACGGCTTGTTACTGCCATGCCAGCATAAAGGCAACGTCGCGCCGGTTGTTCCTGATGACATAAAGCCTGTCATTCAGGAGCAGACGCAACAGGTGACACCCACCAATCCCCCTGTTTCTGTTTCAGCTAACCAATAACGTGATTAAGGAATGATCCATGTCTGATTTACTTTGCTCTGCCAAATTGGGTGCTACGACGCTAGCGTTACTGCTTAGCGCTGCCAGTTTGTCTGCCCAGGCTTCTGTAACGCCAGATCGTACCCGTTTGATATTTAATGAAAGCGACAAATCAATCAGCGTGACGTTGCGCAATAACGATCCGAAACTGCCTTATCTGGCCCAAAGCTGGATCGAAGATGAAAAGGGTAACAAGATCAGTTCACCGTTAACTGTTCTGCCACCGGTGCAACGCATCGATTCAATGATGAACGGGCAGGTAAAAGTGCAGGGAATGCCGGATATCAACAAATTGCCTGCCGATCGTGAAAGCCTGTTCTACTTCAACGTGCGTGAGATCCCGCCAAAATCAAACAAAGCCAACACGCTGCAAATAGCACTACAAACGCGTATTAAGTTGTTCTGGCGACCGAAGGCGCTGGAGAACGTCAGCATGAAAAACCCCTGGCAATATAAGGTTACTTTAACCCGCAACGGTCAGGAATTTACCGTCAATAACCCGACACCGTATTACGTCATTTTCAGTAATGCCAGCACACAGAAAAATGGCAATCCGGCAGCCGGTTTCTCGCCAATAGTGATGTCGCCGAAAACCTCTGCACCGCTGAATGTGAAGATGGGTAGCGTGCCGGTACTGACCTATGTCAACGACTATGGCGCTCGGATGCCGCTCTTTTTCACTTGCAACGGTAACAGTTGCCAGGTCGATGAAGAGCAGAGCCGCAAAGGCTGAGGCCGGGAGAGCCAGTATGAAAGGATCTTGTTCTGTCTGGGCGGTAACTGGGTTACTGATATGTTGTGTTGGTAGCGGCTTTGCAGTTGCAGCGAGTAAGTCAGTAAGTATGAATTTACGGGTGCTTGTCGATGCCCCTCCTCCTTGTACGGTAAATGGTGCGGCAGTTGAGTTTGGTAATGTATTCATTAATAAGATCAATGGGGTTGATTATAAACGTCCCATTGACTACTCGCTTGTTTGTAACAATCTGGCAATGGATGACCTGCGTCTACAGATGCAGGCGACAACGGTCGTGATTAACGGTGAAACAGTTATCAGCACGGGGATTCCTGGGTTTGGTATTCGGGTTCAGAAAAGTAGTGATCACACAATACTCGACTTAACCTCTGGCTCATGGTTGCCATTTAATTTTTCCTCGGGAGTTCCCGTTCTGGAAGCTGTGCCGGTGAAACAGAGTGGTACAACGTTAGCGGCAGCTGAATTTAACGCCAGTGCCACAATTGTGGTGGATTACCAATGAAACGGATCTCGCTTATTTTGCTGTGGGGCTTTTGCTCGATGGCACTCTCAAACGTCTCTTTTCACGGTTATTTAGTGCAGCCACCTAACTGCACGGTTAGCAACGCTCAAACCATTGAAATAACTTTTCAGGATGTGCTTATTGATGACATTAATGGCAGCAATTATGAGCAAACCGTGCCGTATTCCATTACCTGCGATACGGCGGTTCGCGACCCATTAATGGAAATGACCTTGAGCTGGAGTGGCACACCAAGCGATTTTGATAATGCTGCAGTAAGCAGCAATATCACTGGTTTAGGCATTCAGCTCAAACAGGCAGGGCAGAGTTTTACGATCAATACGCCACTTGTGGTGAATGAAACCGATTTACCGGTGTTAACGGCTGTGCCAGTAAAAAAGAGTGGTGTCGTTCTGCCAGAGGCGGACTTTGAGGCCTGGGCCACGTTACAGGTAGATTACCAATGAAGAAAAAGCGTACGTTGTTTTTTATTAGTAGCCTGATGTTGCTGGGCAGTGGAACCACAATAGCAGGAGATAATTTGCACTTTACCGGCAATTTAATCAGTAAATCGTGTACGCCAGTGATTAATGGTAGCCAGTTGGCAGAAGTACATTTTCCTGCCATTGCCGCCAGCGATTTAATGAACCTTGGGCAGTCAGAGCGAGTGCCATTGGTGTTTCAATTGAAAGATTGTCATAGTTCTACATTGTTTAATGTCAAAGTAACGTTGACAGGAACAGAAGATAGTGCTCTACCCGGCTTTCTGGCCTTTGACTCCTCGTCATCAGCATCCGGCGCTGGGATTGGTATTGAAACTGCGGCAGGCACATCGGTGCCAATCAACAATACAACAGGCGTCACGCTCCCGCTGAATCAGGGAAATAACAGCCTAAATTTTAATACCTGGTTACAGGCAAAGAGCGGGCGAGATGTAACGTCCGGAGACTTTAGTGCCACAGTGACGGCAACCTTTGAGTATTTCTGAAATGAAAAAATGGACCATAATTTTCGCGAGCCTAATGCTGCTCGTTCTGAGTGTTGTCGGCGCATCTAAGAGTTATGCTGGAGATAAACTTATGAGTGCGAGTTTTGACAGTGTGAGAGTTTATTATGCCATGGACAAGGTAACCGGTGCTGTAGCGAGCAGTGTTTTCAATGTTACGGTGATAACGCCAAAGGAGGTTGCATATGGGAAATATGATTCTTTTGCGTATAAAGGCGATACGTTGCGGGTTATTTCCTGGTCTGGGTCGGGTTCAGCTCCAACTTTGGTACTGACTGACTTTGATACAATTAATAACTCAAATTGCCCTGGCATAGATACGAAAATTTTTCGTTGTGCATATATGACGTTTAAAATTACCGTTGCATCTGATGATTATGGTTGCCCTTGGATCGCATCCTTTTATTCCTATACAGATTTACCCGGATTTGGAAGCTATACGGCCCCTACAGTGCATAACACAATATGCCCAACGATACCGGTCGCTTCATACGATATCTCCTGGAGTGAAAATTATGTCAGCCATAATAAGGCGTTACGAATTCAGTCCACGGGGTCAACAGTGACCACCACGCTTTCGACCTACTTGATGGAAGGCGGCAGACTCTGTGATGGCAGTAATTTTTCTGATAATGATGGCAGAGGAGCATACTGCCGCGCGGTATCAGAATTGTTAACCTTTACCTCTTACGGTTGTGATAAATCAACGGTAACGGTTACGCCAACTCGTCATCCGGTAACGGATAAAGTACTACACGATATTGTGGTGAATGTGAATACCAGTAGTGGGCAACCGATTGATTCGACGTGTCGTTTTCAGTATGTATTGAATGAACTGTAGTTCGTAGTATTGCTCTGATGCGTCTTATCAGGCCTACGAAGTGAATTGCAATTTATTGAATTATCACATATTTGTAGGCCGGATAAGGCGTTTACGCTGCTCCGGCATTTGCTGCCAGCATTCAGGGCAACTCCGGCGGCAACCACTCTTCCACTTCAATCAACACCAACAAAGCCGCATCACCGCCGTACTCTTTCGGTGCCTGGTGAAATGCCATCACATGCGGATGTTGTGCCAGCCACAGCGGTGTTTGTTGCTTCAAAATATGCTTCCCGTGCCCATGCATCACGCAGGCACAAAACACATGTTCGCGGCGACAGGCGGCAATCAACGCGCCCAGTTCCTGCTTGGCCTGCAGCTGCGTCAGACCGTGTAAATCCAAAAACAATTCCGGTGAATAATCGCCGCGGCGCAGTTTCTTCGCCTCAAAATGGCTGACATCCGGGCGAACATATTTCACCGGACCTTCGGTATTTAATAACGGCTGAAACTCATCGGAGAAATAATGGCTGGCATCAGCCTGCTCCTGGATCAAGCGTTTCACCGGCACTTCGCTGATTTTTTTACGCTGCGGTCGGTGGACAATCGTGTCCTGCTTAATCTTGCGAGTCCCCGCCATCAACTGGCGAAACAGAGCCTGGTCCTCCTCGCTAAGTGTTGTTTTCTTTTTCATTTATCTGTCTCTATTTCTAATTTTCCTACAGTTTACCCGACTCGTAGCACAATCGATCGTTTTAAACGTATTTTTCCTCACTCACCGCGCGTGAATGCTGATTTATCGTCATCTTCATGGCAAACTAGCCGCCGAAATTATTGCGATCATGCCCTGGAGGAATACGTGGATAAAATTTTCGTTGATGAAGCAGTAAATGAGCTGCAAACCATTCAGGACATGTTGCGCTGGTCGGTAAGCCGCTTCAGCGCGGCAAATATCTGGTACGGTCACGGCACCGATAACCCGTGGGATGAAGCCGTACAGCTGGTGTTACCATCGCTCTACCTGCCGCTGGATATCCCGGAAGATATGCGCACCGCGCGTCTGACCTCCAGCGAAAAACACCGTATTGTTGAACGCGTGATCCGCCGCGTCAACGAGCGCATTCCGGTGGCTTACCTGACCAACAAAGCCTGGTTCTGCGGTCATGAATTTTACGTCGATGAACGCGTGCTGGTGCCGCGCTCACCGATTGGTGAACTGATCAACAATAAATTTGCCGGACTCATCAGCAAGCAACCGCAGCATATTTTAGATATGTGTACCGGTAGCGGCTGCATCGCCATTGCCTGTGCTTATGCCTTCCCGGAAGCGGAAGTCGACGCGGTAGATATCTCTCCCGACGCGCTGGCGGTTGCCGAACAGAACATCGAAGAACACGGTCTGATCCACAACGTCATTCCGATTCGTTCCGATCTGTTCCGCGACTTGCCGAAAGTGCAGTACGACCTGATTGTCACTAACCCGCCGTATGTCGATGCGGAAGATATGTCCGACCTGCCAAACGAATACCGTCACGAGCCGGAACTAGGCCTGGCATCTGGCACCGACGGCCTGAAACTGACGCGTCGCATTCTCGGAAACGCGGCAGATTACCTTGCGGATGATGGCGTGTTGATTTGTGAAGTCGGCAACAGCATGGTACATCTTATGGAACAATATCCGGATGTTCCGTTCACCTGGCTGGAGTTTGATAACGGCGGCGATGGTGTGTTTATGCTCACCAAAGAGCAGCTGCTGGCGGCCCGTGAACATTTCGCGATTTATAAAGATTAAGTAAACACGCAAACACAACAATAACGGAGCCGTGATGGCTGGAAACACAATTGGACAACTCTTTCGCGTAACCACCTTCGGCGAATCGCACGGGCTGGCGCTCGGCTGCATCGTCGATGGTGTTCCGCCAGGCATTCCGCTGACGGAAGCGGACCTGCAACATGACCTCGACCGTCGTCGCCCTGGGACATCGCGCTATACCACCCAGCGCCGCGAGCCGGATCAGGTCAAAATTCTCTCCGGTGTTTTTGAAGGCGTTACTACTGGCACCAGCATTGGCTTGTTGATCGAAAATACCGACCAGCGTTCTCAGGATTATAGTGCGATTAAGGACGTTTTCCGTCCAGGCCATGCCGATTACACCTACGAACAAAAATACGGACTGCGCGATTATCGCGGCGGTGGACGTTCTTCCGCCCGCGAAACCGCCATGCGCGTAGCGGCAGGGGCGATTGCCAAAAAATATCTCGCTGAGAAATTTGGTATTGAAATCCGCGGCTGCCTGACCCAGATGGGCGACATTCCGCTGGAAATCAAAGACTGGTCGCAGGTTGAACAAAATCCGTTCTTCTGCCCGGACCCGGATAAAATCGACGCGTTAGATGAACTGATGCGCGCGCTGAAAAAAGAGGGCGACTCCATCGGCGCGAAAGTCACCGTTGTTGCCAGTGGTGTCCCCGCCGGACTTGGCGAGCCGGTCTTTGACCGCCTGGATGCCGACATCGCCCATGCGCTGATGAGCATCAACGCGGTGAAAGGCGTGGAAATTGGCGACGGTTTTGACGTAGTGGCGCTGCGCGGCAGCCAGAACCGCGACGAAATCACCAAAGACGGTTTCCAGAGCAACCATGCGGGCGGCATTCTCGGCGGTATCAGCAGCGGGCAGCAAATCATTGCCCATATGGCGCTGAAACCGACCTCCAGCATTACCGTGCCGGGGCGCACTATTAACCGCTTTGGCGAAGAAGTTGAGATGATCACCAAAGGCCGTCACGATCCCTGTGTCGGGATCCGTGCAGTGCCGATCGCAGAAGCGATGCTGGCGATCGTTTTAATGGATCACCTGTTACGGCAGCGGGCGCAAAATGCCGATGTGAAGACTGATATTCCACGCTGGTAAAAAATGAACAAAACCGCGATTGCGCTGCTGGCTCTGCTTGCCAGTAGCGCTAGCCTGGCAGCGACGCCGTGGCAAAAAATAACCCAACCTGTGCCGGGTAGCGCACAATCGATAGGCAGTTTTTCTAATGGCTGTATTGTCGGCGCTGACACGTTGCCGATACAGTCCGAACATTATCAGGTCATGCGTACCGATCAGCGTCGCTATTTCGGTCACCCGGATCTGGTGATGTTTATCCAGCGTCTGAGTAGCCAGGTGAGCAATCTGGGCATGGGTACGGTGCTGATTGGCGATATGGGGATGCCCGCTGGTGGGCGTTTCAACGGCGGTCATGCCAGCCACCAGACCGGACTGGATGTCGATATCTTTCTGCAACTGCCGAAAACTCGCTGGACCTCCGCGCAGCTCTTGCGCCCGCAAGCACTGGACTTAGTTTCCCGCGACGGTAAACACGTTGTTCCGACGCTGTGGAAGTCAGAAATTTTCAGCTTGATCAAACTCGCCGCCCAGGACAAAGACGTCACACGCATTTTTGTTAATCCGGCGATTAAACAACAACTTTGCCTTGATGCGGGCACCGATCGCGACTGGTTGCGCAAAGTGCGACCCTGGTTCCAGCATCGCGCGCATATGCATGTACGATTACGTTGTCCTGCCGATAGTCTGGAGTGTGAAGATCAACCTTTACCGCCACCAGGCGATGGTTGCGGGGCAGAACTGCAAAGCTGGTTTGCACCTCCAAAACCGGGAACAACAAAGCCTGAGAAGAAGACACCGCCTCCGTTGCCGCCTTCCTGCCAGGCGCTACTGGATGAGCACGTGATCTAATGGAAACGTTTAATAGCCTGTTTATGGTTTCCCCGCTGTTGCTGGGAGTTCTCTTTTTTGTCGCCATGCTGGCGGGATTTATCGACTCGATTGCCGGTGGCGGTGGGTTACTCACCATTCCGGCATTGATGGCGGCAGGGATGTCTCCCGCTAATGCGCTGGCAACCAATAAACTGCAAGCCTGCGGCGGCTCTATTTCCGCCACTATCTACTTTATTCGCCGCAAAGTGGTTAGTTTAAGCGATCAGAAACTCAATATCGCCATGACCTTTATCGGCTCAATGAGCGGCGCACTGCTGGTACAGTACGTTCAGGCTGATGTCTTACGGCAGATTTTGCCCATTCTGGTGATTTGTATCGGCCTCTATTTCTTGCTGATGCCAAAGCTGGGTGAAGAAGATCGCCAGCGCCGGATGTACGGTTTACCCTTCGCGTTAATTGCCGGTGGCTGCGTCGGTTTTTATGACGGATTCTTTGGCCCGGCTGCCGGATCGTTTTACGCGCTGGCCTTCGTTACGCTGTGCGGATTCAACCTCGCCAAAGCCACGGCTCACGCCAAATTACTCAACGCAACGTCAAACATTGGCGGTCTGCTGCTGTTTATTCTCGGCGGCAAAGTGATTTGGGCGACGGGCTTTGTGATGCTGGTGGGGCAGTTCCTCGGCGCGCGCATGGGTTCACGGCTGGTGTTGAGCAAAGGACAAAAGCTGATCCGCCCGATGATTGTTATCGTCTCGGCGGTGATGAGTGCCAAATTACTTTACGATAGCCACGGACAGGAGATCCTCCACTGGTTGGGGATGAACTAATGAACAGTACACACCACTATGAGCAGTTGATTGAAATTTTTAATAGCTGCTTTGCCGATGAATTTAATACCCGTCTGATTAAAGGCGACGACGAACCGATCTATCTTCCTGCTGATGCGGAAGTACCGTATAACCGAATTGTCTTTGCCCACGGCTTTTATGCCAGCGCAATTCATGAGATTTCGCACTGGTGTATTGCCGGAAAAGCGCGCCGTGAGCTGGTTGATTTCGGCTACTGGTATTGCCCGGATGGGCGTGATGCCCAAACGCAAAGCCAGTTTGAAGATGTTGAAGTGAAGCCGCAGGCACTCGACTGGTTGTTCTGTGTGGCGGCGGGATATCCGTTTAACGTCAGTTGCGACAATCTGGAAGGCGACTTCGAACCGGATCGTGTGGTGTTTCAACGGCGGGTACATGCGCAGGTGATGGATTACCTAGCAAACGGCATTCCTGAACGCCCGGCACGCTTCATTAAAGCACTACAAAATTATTATCACACGCCGGAACTTACGGCGGAACAGTTCCCGTGGCCGGAAGCGCTCAACTAAAGCCAGCGCCACGTTTTACAATGAGGAAAGAAGATGATCGCGGAGTTTGAATCACGCATTCTGGCATTAATCGACGGTATGGTTGACCATGCCAGTGATGATGAGTTGTTTGCCAGTGGGTATTTGCGTGGCCACCTGACATTAGCCATCGCAGAACTGGAAAGTGGTGATGACCACTCCGCTCAGGCGGTGCATACGACCGTTAGCCAGAGTCTGGAAAAAGCCATTGGTGCCGGTGAATTGTCGCCGCGTGACCAGGCGCTGGTGACCGATATGTGGGAAAACCTGTTTCAGCAGGCGTCACAGCAGTAAGTTGCGGCGTCTGGAGCACCATGCCTGATGCGACGCTTATCGCGTCTTATCAGGCCTACACGTCACACGTAGGTCGGATAAGGCGTTCACGCCGCATCCGGCAAACACTGCGAGAGCAGATTACCCCGCCTTAACCGCTTTACCCTTCAACAATTTCCGCACCCATAACCGATTCGGGTTTAACGCCGCCAGCGTACTGGCATCCATCGGAATCGGTTCGTCGCTCATCTGCGCCGCCAGAATCTCGGCACACAGCGGGGCAGAACACAAACCGCGAGAACCTAAAGCCGCAAACATAAAGAGATCGTCAAAAACCGGCGCGCTTACCGCCTCATCTTTCTGCTCCGCCAACGACGCATATTCCACGAGTGTTGCCTCATAATCGGGAACATTGCCTACCATTGGCAGATGATCGCGGGTGGCACAACGCACACCGCAGCGCGCCTCTTTATCACTGACATCAACCTCTTTTGCCCACTGTGCCTGCGGGAAACAATCAATCAACCGCTGGCGATTCTGCTGCTGATCGTCCTCACTGTACGCCGTATCTTCGCTGCCGCGATGATAACTGGCACCAATACAATGATGTTGATTCGCCGGATTTTGTGGCGTGAGATAACCGTCATAGCACAGCACCTGCTTCAGCTCTGCCAGTTCCGGCGTTGTCGGAATATGGCTGACCTGCCCGGCAACCGAATACACCGGGAGAGTCGACGTTTGGCTGAATCGGCTGATTTGATGCCCGTTCGCCAGTACCACTACGCTGTGTGTTGCTTGCTGATCTCCTGCAAAATTCAACAACCAACAGTCATCCTTACGGGATAAATTCTGTAACTGATATTGATAATAAATCTGCAAACCCTGCTGTTGCGCCAGTTCCAGCACATTACGGGTCAGTTCTGCTGGGCACAGCCAACCACCTTGCGGATAAGTAATGCCGCTGCAATTTGTCGCAACGCCCGTAATTTGTTCAACCGCATTTGCCTCAACGGCTACAGCCAGTTCTGCGGGTAAATCCATTGACAACATCTGTGCGATTTTATGCTGGCTTTTCTCATCCCAGCCTAACTGCGTGACGCCGCACCAGTCATGATCAAATTTAACGGGTAATTGGTCGTAAAACCGACGAGCAAAAGTAAACGCATTAGAGAAAAAGCGGTTTAGCGCCTCATCGTGTTTGCTTAATAACGGATACAGCGCCCCCTGGCGATTGCCGGAAGCACCCAGTGCGGGGGCCTCATCCGCGCAATAAAGCGTTACCTGCCAGCCGCGCCGTAATAGCGCCAGCGACAACAACGCGCTGGCAATACCACCGCCGATAATCGCCGCTTCCCGTTTGCTGCTGCCCGTGCGGTTAAACCACGGCGCGGAGCAGGGGAGCGGTAATGTCTGTTCCATCACCCCGCAAAGCATTTCCCGTTTGCGCCCAAAGCCCTTACGTTTTTGCATCGTGAATCCGGCGTCCTGCAAACCGCGGCGGACAAAACCGGCAGACGTAAATGTCGCCAGCGTGCCGCCCGGACGCGCCAACCTTGCCATGGCGTTAAACAGATTTTGCGTCCACATATCCGGGTTTTTCGCTGGCGCAAAGCCGTCCAGAAACCAGGCATCTACTTTTTGATTTAGCGAATCGTCCAGTTGGCTGGTCAGTTCGTTAATATCGCCAAACCATAAATCCAGCGTCACGCGGCCTTCATCGAGCAATAAACGATGGCAACCGGGCAAGGGCATTGGCCACTGCGCCTGAAGTTGTTCTGCCCACGGAGCCAGTTCCGGCCAGTGTTGATGCGCTAAGGCTAAATCCGCACGGGTGAGGGGAAATTTCTCAAAACTAATGAAATGTAAGCGTTGTAATTGCGCTTGCGGATGCGCTTCGCGAAACTGATCAAATGCCTGCCATAGCGTCAGGAAGTTTAATCCGGTGCCGAAGCCGCTCTCTGCTACCACAAACAGAGGATGTGGATGCTCAGGAAAGCGTACCTCTAATTGGTTGCCTCCCAGAAAAACATAACGCGTCTCTTCCAGCCCGTTATCGTTGGAAAAATAGACATCGTCAAAATCTCGGGAAACAGGTGTACCCTCAGCATTAAATTCGAGGTTGGCAGGTTGTATGGAGTAGTGTTTCACGTAAGTTACTCGTCTTACAGGCGGTGGCTCGATCTTAGCGATGTGTGTAAGGCTGCGCAAATTTCTCTATTAAATGGCTGATCGGACTTGTTCGGCGTACAAGTGTACGCTATTGTGCATTCGAAACTTACTCTATGTGCGACTTACAGAGGTATTGAATGAAACGTGCAGTGATTACTGGCCTGGGCATTGTTTCCAGCATCGGTAATAACCAGCAGGAAGTCCTGGCATCTCTGCGTGAAGGACGTTCAGGGATCACTTTCTCTCAGGAGCTGAAGGATTCCGGCATGCGTAGCCACGTCTGGGGCAACGTAAAACTGGATACCACTGGCCTCATTGACCGCAAAGTTGTGCGCTTTATGAGCGACGCATCCATTTATGCATTCCTTTCTATGGAGCAGGCAATCGCAGATGCGGGCCTTTCTCCGGAAGCTTACCAGAATAACCCGCGCGTTGGCCTGATTGCAGGTTCTGGCGGCGGTTCCCCGCGTTTCCAGGTGTTCGGCGCTGACGCAATGCGCGGCCCGCGCGGCCTGAAAGCGGTTGGCCCGTATGTGGTCACCAAAGCGATGGCATCCGGCGTTTCTGCCTGCCTCGCCACGCCGTTTAAAATTCATGGCGTTAACTACTCCATCAGCTCCGCGTGTGCGACTTCCGCACACTGTATCGGTAACGCAGTAGAGCAGATCCAACTGGGCAAACAGGACATCGTGTTTGCTGGCGGCGGCGAAGAGCTGTGCTGGGAAATGGCCTGCGAATTCGACGCGATGGGTGCGCTGTCTACTAAATACAACGACACCCCGGAAAAAGCCTCCCGTACTTACGACGCTCACCGTGACGGTTTCGTTATCGCTGGCGGCGGCGGTATGGTAGTGGTTGAAGAGCTGGAACACGCGCTGGCGCGTGGTGCTCACATCTATGCTGAAATCGTTGGCTACGGCGCAACCTCTGATGGTGCAGACATGGTTGCTCCGTCTGGCGAAGGCGCAGTACGCTGCATGAAGATGGCGATGCACGGCGTTGATACCCCAATCGATTACCTGAACTCTCATGGTACTTCGACTCCGGTTGGCGACGTGAAAGAACTGGCAGCTATCCGTGAAGTGTTCGGCGATAAGAGCCCGGCGATTTCTGCAACCAAAGCCATGACCGGTCACTCTCTGGGCGCTGCTGGCGTACAGGAAGCTATCTACTCTCTGCTGATGCTGGAACACGGCTTTATCGCCCCGAGCATCAACATTGAAGAGCTGGACGAGCAGGCTGCAGGTCTGAACATCGTGACCGAAACGACCGATCGCGAACTGACCACCGTTATGTCTAACAGCTTCGGCTTCGGCGGCACCAACGCCACGCTGGTAATGCGCAAGCTGAAAGATTAATTCGCAGTAGGCCGGAGTAGTCGGAGTAGTCGGAGTAGGTCGGATAAGACGCGCCAGCGTCGCATCCTACGTTACGCGCTAATGCGGCCTCCGGCACTAACGCAAAAGGGAACCTGATGGTTCCCTTTTTCACATCATTGACAATCGCCGCCTGTTCCAGGCAAACTTCCCGCTTTGTCGATTTCCTTCTGAAAAGACGTACGCGTTAAATCCTGCCAACGCACTGTAACCCTGAAACCAGAGAGATGAGACGGGGATACTCCTCGCCTTGCGCTGCATTCTGGAGTAATGCATGACTGCTGTAAGCCAAACCGAAACACGATCTTCTGCCAATTTTTCGCTCTTCCGCATCGCTTTTGCGGTTTTTCTCACCTACATGACCGTAGGGCTGCCGTTGCCGGTTATCCCGCTGTTTGTTCATCATGATCTGGGCTATGGCAATACCATGGTCGGGATTGCCGTCGGGATTCAGTTTCTGGCTACGGTGCTGACGCGTGGCTATGCCGGGCGACTGGCCGATCAATATGGCGCAAAACGTTCGGCGCTTCAGGGGATGTTAGCTTGTGGTCTGGCTGGCGGCGCGTTGCTGCTGGCGGCGATTTTGCCTGTCTCCGCACCGTTCAAATTTGCCCTGTTGGTCATCGGGCGTTTGATTCTTGGGTTTGGTGAAAGCCAGTTACTGACAGGCGCTCTGACCTGGGGGTTAGGCATCGTAGGGGCAAAACACTCTGGCAAAGTGATGTCATGGAATGGAATGGCGATTTACGGTGCCCTCGCTGTTGGTGCTCCGCTTGGCCTGTTGATTCATAGCCATTACGGTTTTGCCGCACTGGCGATCACCACAATGGTATTACCCTTACTGGCGTGGGCCTGTAACGGCACAGTGCGCAAAGTACCGGCCCTGGCGGGAGAACGTCCATCGCTGTGGAGCGTTGTCGGGTTTATCTGGAAACCAGGGTTAGGGCTGGCACTACAAGGCGTTGGTTTTGCGGTTATCGGGACTTTCGTTTCGCTCTACTTTGCCAGCAAAGGATGGGCGATGGCGGGCTTTACTCTTACCGCGTTTGGCGGCGCATTTGTCGTGATGCGCGTCATGTTTGGCTGGATGCCGGACCGTTTTGGCGGCGTGAAAGTGGCGATTGTCTCTCTGCTTGTAGAAACGGTGGGCTTGTTGTTGCTCTGGCAAGCCCCAGGTGCGTGGGTCGCATTAGCGGGCGCGGCGTTAACCGGAGCCGGATGTTCGCTTATCTTTCCTGCGCTGGGCGTGGAGGTGGTTAAACGCGTCCCCTCACAAGTTCGCGGCACCGCACTGGGCGGTTACGCCGCGTTTCAGGATATCGCCCTCGGCGTCTCCGGGCCGCTGGCGGGAATGCTGGCGACCACGTTTGGTTACTCTTCGGTATTTCTTGCCGGGGCGATCTCTGCGGTGCTGGGAATTATTGTCACGATACTGTCATTTCGTCGGGGCTAACGAACCAGCCAGACCAGCATCAGGATAATCGCGACTAACAGTATCCACAGCGCGGGACGCGTTGCCATATTTTGCAACGTGTCCATCATCGGTGGAAAAGGATTAAGCAGCGGTTGCATATCACGCGGATCAATCCCTTTAACCCGCCGTTGATAAAGCTGATTAAGAATATCCTCGGCCTGGGCAGAAGAAAGCGATGATTGCGCAGAAAGGCCATATTTTTGCTGGATATATGCCGATAACGCCGCCAGTTCACTGGCATCTAAAGGTTGTTTTAGCGCCATCTGTAGTGATTCCAGCGTCGGCGTATTTTGCTGGCTTAACGTCTGGCGCGCCTGCAACCAGGTCACCAGATGGTTAAACAGTTTCGCTGGAATTAACTCGCCATCTTTCACCCCGGAAAGTTCCAGCATCGATTGCCAGATCTGTTTGCTGGGTTCCCCCGTTGCCGCCGCAAGTTTGGTCACCAGCTGTTTTAGCGCATTGTGCTCCGCCGGTAATAAAGGACGGTCGGTCGCCTCGCGCTGCTGTGGTTGCGGAATAACCATCTTCCCTTCCTGCAACAGGGTGAGAATGGTTTTTAATTGCTCCGGTGAGAGCTGATTCAGCGGCGTCTGACCAAAGTTATGACGGATATAATCCGTGACCGCCTGACGATTATTCCCCAGACGTAAATACTCCCCTAATTGCGCTAAAAGCTGGCGGGCAGAATGGCTTTTTTGCGCGGCCAGCAGACGTTGCGCCAGATTATGCTCAGCGGCAGGGAAGTGACGCGAAAGCAGCGGTGAATCTCCCGACAGACCAATATCGTGCCTGATACCCGCCCACAGTTCTGCTCTTTGTTGTTGCGTCAGTGAGGTCACTTTCGTCATTAAGCTTTCCAGCGAAGTACGTTGCTGACTGGATAAAGGCTGATTGCCCGCGCCAGACGGCAGGTTATCTCCCTGACCTGGTGGTTGCCCAGGAGGAGGGCCGGAAATAGGTTGTATCATTACGTATCCTTATACCTGAAATCTTCGCAAGTATGCCTGGCCGCGAGATTATGGCACACTTGTCCGGTTAACTCTCGTCTCATACAGGTAACACAAACGTGAAAATCCTTGTTGATGAATGAAAAAAATTAGTTAACATTGTGATTTGAAAGGATTTTCATCGCTCTGTGTCCACGCAGTGACCACATCTTCGAAATGTGAATACAAAAAAGCCCGCAGTTTTTACGCTGCGGGCTTTGTTTTTCTTTGTGACTTGCGTGTGAGGGTGCTACTTTCGGCTTTACCCTGGCAACCGATTGACGGGGGATTACTCCCCCGTCGCGGTTTCCTTACTGTTTACACTGTAGGAACGCCGCAAACTCCGCTCCCCATATGTTCATCCGTATTTCACACAGCGAACCATGTAACATCCAGATGATGAGGATTGCCGTCACGCAGAACGTGATGGCCATAAGCGATTTTTGCGACATAGCGCTTGCTCCTTTGTTGGAGAGGCGCTAACCTATCACTTGCTTATGGTAGATGGTTAGGGCCTCGGGTTAACGTTTAGTTGACTCGGGGCCTTTCCACATCCGGCCTTCAGGTAATCCTTCCAGCCGTCAGCCGAAAGGCACCCGCGCGTAATGTACAGTTTTTGACTGGGAGGCGCAATCGCCCAGGGGAAGGCTGAGTTGATCCCTCCCCCGGTGACATGCTTTGAAGGCGTCTGCGGGAATAATTCCCCGTTCTTCGGTGGGTTGCGGACGGCATACGGTTCTCACGACAAACTCGTGAGTCACAAAGGTTGCGCTGCATTCAATGTTGTTGCACTGATAGTATTTCTCCCTGATTGTTCCTGTGTCGTTGGCGTTGCGGCTTGTTCTGGTGCGGGTGCTTGCTCCGCAGTATGGGCAAGGATGCATGATGGTCCCCCTGGCTGAAACGGGGTGGGCTCGCGCTCATTCTAGCCAGTCGTGTTACTCTCTGCTATCCAGTCTGCGATTTTTGCTTCCAGCTCCAGTCTGGTGGTGAAGCCGCTGTCGTCGATGACGTGTTCAATGCGCGAAATAATCCAGTCCTGATTGTCAATGTCGCTCTTGAACCCGGATACCGTGCCGTGCATCTCCGGATACAGGTCGGCGCGTCCGCGCGCCAGCGTGATGCTGAATTCCGCTGCGCCCCGCTGAAGTTGCTGCCAGCGTGCGGCAGCTGCGCGACGCGCGGCCTCTTCGTTCGGGTAGGTTCTTCTCAGCACATACACGTTGCCTTCTGCGCCTTCCATGTATCCGCCCTCCCGTGAACTGCTTTTCTCCGGCTTCTGCGTGGTTTGCGCGTTTCGCTTTTTCACGTTCACGGCCTTCTTCTGACCGAACTTTAAATCCAGCCAGTAAGCCTTCACCCCGGTGTAGGCCTGTCTGTCAGCAATGCGGAACCGGTGGCTGTCGCCATCCGAACGGGTCAGGGAGAAAGAGGGGAGGGCGTGACCGCTGGCCGTCACACCACCACCCGGCAGAATGAACAGCAGGCACCCGTTTTTTACGGTGGCTATTGCACCCAGCATGTCAGCCATGCGCGTTAGGAATGACATATCACTTTCCTCTGTCTGGTCGGCATGGTCGATTTCGATGTTCATCAACATTTCGCTGATTTGGGCTTTCAGTCCGTAACGGTGGGCGATGGCAGACACCACACGCTCAACGGTCACGTCATGCCATGAGACTTCGCGTTTTACGTTAAACTCTTCGCGAAAATCCGCGCTGTTCGCGGAGATGGTCAGCTTATCCGGTGGCCCGTCGTGCGCGACTTCATCCACAACGAACGTCCCTTTGTGTGTGAGGCTTTCACCTTTCCATCCCAGAGACAGAGATAATCTTGTTCCACGTTCCGGAAGTACCACCTCGCCGTCGGCGTCGTCGATTTCCAGCGTCACCCTGTCAGCCTCAAAACCCCTGTTGTCTGTCATGGTGAGGCTCATGATGCGCTGCGTGATGTTCTTCAGGCTGGCATCTTTTCCTTCCAGTGTGATAGTGAAGTCCGGTACCCTCACTGTGTCTTCCGCTGCATCCAGTGCGCTGTTGATGTGATGTGTTACTGATTCAGTGATACTCATGATGCCCCTCCCGTGTGCGTATCATCCCACGCGTACCCTGTCGTTTCTGTCCGGCTATGTTGTAAAAAAATCCCCACAACCCGCATCACGTGAAGGCTGCGCGCCAGTAGTGGATTATTCAGGCGAGCTTAAACATAACTGATGGTGAATCGTATGGCTGAAACGCGATTTCACGGTGTGCGCGTCAGGGAAAACACCGATCTGGTGACGGCAATTAATGACGTTGATTCCAGTGTCATTGGGATTATTGCTGTTGCAGATGATGCTGATGAAGAGCAGTTCCCGCTTGACACGCCGGTGCTGTTAACACGAGTCAATAATGTTCTGGGTAAGGCTGGCACAAAGGGGACGCTCTACAAATCTCTTAAGGCTATCTCCGATCAGGTCAGCACGCGCGTTATCGTCGTGCGTGTCGCTGAAGCCAAAGAGGAGGAAGACACCGAGGGAGGGAAGAATCAGGACCAGCTTGTTATTGGTACCGTGGAGGCTGATGGCAGTTACACGGGGATGCAGGCTCTTCTGGTTGCTGAACAGATGGAAGGGATTGGCTGTCGTCCGCGTATCCTGGCGGCACCCGGTCTTGAGTCCGAGGCCGTTACGGCGGCACTGGTGACGATTGCGGGCAAAATGCGCGCTTTTGCGTATTCCGGCTGCCCGGCATGTACAAAACCGTCCGATGCCATTGCATTCCGCAAAAAGATTTCCGGGCGTGAAATCATGCTTCTGTGGCCTGATTTCACGGCGTTCAACCCTGCATCCGGTAAAAGCGAAACTTTCCCGGCTGCGGCGTATGCGTGCGGTCTTCGTGCCCGAATCGACCACGAACAGGGCTGGCATCGCTCTCTTTCAAACATCCCTGTGAAGAATGTTCTCGGGATCTCTGCGTCGGTTTCCTGGTCGCTTCAGGATGAAAACAGCGATGCCAACACGCTGAACAGCAGTGAGGTGACGACGATTATTCACCAGGGTGACGGCTCCTTCCGTTTCTGGGGGAACCGTACGCCGGAAACGGCGGAGTATATCTTTGAGGTGTACACCCGTACGGCGCAACAACTGGCTGACGGTATCGCAGAGGCACAGCTTCAGGTGGTGGATTCACCGTTGACGCCAGCCAACGCGAAGGATGCGGTAAGCGCTATCAAGGCAAAACTGGATGCGCTGGTCACGGCCGGAAAACTTATCGGGGCGGAATGCTGGTTCGATATCATCGACAACGACACAACCAGCCTTCGTCAGGGTATTGTGCGTATTCGCTACAAATACACCCCTGTTCCGCCTATGGAGTGCATGGAACTCTATCAGACGTTTACTGACGAGTTCTTCAGTTCTGCTTTTGCATCTCTGGGAGGGGGTAACTGATGGCCGTGCCAAAAAAACTTCGTGTGTTTACCGTCTTTGTGGACGGTGACAACAAGCTGGGTAAGGTGACCTCCTTCACTCCGCCCAAGCTGACCCGCAAGACTGAAGCGTATCGCGGTGCGGGTATGCCAGGCTCTGCGGCGGTGGATCTCGGGCTTGATGACGGTGCGCTGGATCTCTCCTTTGCGGTTGGCGGCGTGGACCGTCACATCTTTGCCAAATATGCCGCAGGCATTGATGCGGTACGTGTGCGCTTCTCGGGTGAATACTATTCCGAAGAGGGTATTGAGTACGTCGATATTGAAGCCCGTGGGCGCATTGTCGAAATCGACAAGGGCGAAGCCAAACAGGGTGAGGATACCGAACATACCTACGCGATGAAATGCACCTGGTACAAGCTCAGCGTTGATAACAGCGATGTTATTGAAATCGACGTGCTGAACTTCATCTGGCGCGTTGATGGCAAGGATGTGTTGCCTGACCGCACCCGCTCCATGCTGGGGCTTGGCTGATTAACTGACTGACGGCGGTCGTGTGGCCGCCAGGAGAATTTCACAATGTCAAAAAAACAAAACGAAATGCCGGTTGTCGGTGCTGATAACGTCGACGACTTCGATGCTGCTGATGGTAATGAGGTTGCCTATAACGGTGAGCTCATTGAATTAACAAACCCGGTCATCCGTGGCGAACAGATTATTACACATGTGAAGATTGGCGAGCGTGCCCGTCAGAGTGGTTCGCTGCGTGGTCTGTCTCTGGCTCACCTGTACAGCCTGAACTTTAACGCGATGTGCGTTTATCTCGCTCGTGTTACAGAGCCCCGCCTTACTGAAGCGGAACTGTCGACCATGCGCACGGAGGATTTCGGGGCGCTTTCCACGGCGGCAACGTATTTTTTCTCGCCGAAGGCCTTGCCCGGCAAGAAAAAGACGAATACAGGTGTGATGTAATTCGTCTCCTGTTTGACGATATCGAAGAGCTTGTCGCTGATATCGCTGTTGTCTTTAACTGGTCGCCCGCAGAGATATTCGGTATGAGTCCTGGTGAGGTTGTTGCCTGGCGAGAGCGGGCGGCTGCCAGAACCGGGAATCATAACGATGAGTAATAATCTCCAGATACGTGTAGCCCTCACTGCGGTCGACCGTCTCACCCAACCTGTCAGGCGCGCCCGGGAAATGACCGGCGCGCTTTCTGAATCCCTTTCGTCCACACAGAACGCGCTTAAGTCACTCCAGCGAAGCAGTGATGCGTTTTCCCGTGCCCGTCAGCAGGTCGCTTCGACTGAAAACAGTCTGAATGATGCGCGTGCGCGACTTCAGCGCCTTCAGGAAGCACAGCGCACCGGCACAGCACTGACGGAAAAGCAGCAGGAAACTCTCAGGGCGCTGACCGCAAAGGTTGAGCGCCTTAATACTGTGTACTCCCTTCACCAGTCCCGATTACGGGAGGCCGGTCGCGAACTGGAAGCTCACGGCATACGGGCTGACGGAAGTAACCGCGCTGTGGAGGAAGCAATCAGGCGAACGCAGGAATACAACGATCAGCTTGAACGCCAGCAGGCTCAGCTTGCGCGCGTCACGCAGGCACAGCAACGTTACGATCGTGTTCAGGATATCGCCGGTAAACTCAGCCAGCGCGGAGCGGTTGCCATGGCGGCGGGCAGTGCTGGTCTGTACGCCGCCGGACATGCGGTTGCGCCTGTTGTTGAAGAGCAACGGCAGGGCGCGCTTATTGCGGCACAGAGTGGCGGCAGTGCGGAGGACGGGCAGCGCTACAGCCGGATGATTCAGAATATCCGGGCGTCAGGTGTCGCAACGGATATCGCAATGATTTCAGAGGCGGCAGCTGCGACGCAAAGCACGCTTGGCGCACTGGGTACGGTGGGGACTGAAGAGCTCGAACGGGTGACACGTCAGGCGCTGGATCTTGCTCAGGTCACCGGCGGTAGTGTGGCTGAACAGGTTCAGGCTGCCGGAATCATGCTGAAAAACGGGCTTGCCGCAAATGCCGGGGAGGCGGTCGACCTGATGGCGGCAGGGATGCAGAAAATGTCTGCCGAAATGCGCGCTGAACTTCCTGAAATTCTGCATGAGTATTCCACGCACTTCCGCAATATGGGGCTTTCCGGCTCTGAAACCATGACGCTGCTTGTCAGCATGGCACAGCAGGGAAAATTCGCCCTGGATAAAACCGGCGATGCCGTCAAGGAATTCAGTATTCGCGGCTCGGATATGTCCAAAGCAAGCGTTGAGGCCTATGAGCTGATTGGCCTTAACGCTGAAAGAATGTCGTCAGCGATTGCCAGCGGAGGCGCAGCTGCACGCGAGGCAATGCAGCGAACGGCTGCCGGGCTGCTGAAGATTCAGGATCCGGCAGAACGGGCTAATGCGGCGATAGCGCTGTTCGGCACACCCATTGAAGATCTTGCCGTTGACCAGATCCCGGATTTTCTCCGCTCGCTGGCAACGGTATCAGACCGTATGGGACAGGTTCAGGGAACCGCCCGGCGAATGGGGGATGTCCTGCGGGATAACCTCGGCGGTGATGCCGATCGTCTGTCTGGCGTCTTCTCCGGTATACGCAGTGATGTTGTGTCGCTGGTTACTGATGATATCCGCGAGCTTGTACAGGCTGTTGCTTCTGTGGGCGAACGTTTCAGGTCGTGGATTCAGGAAAACCCACAGCTTGTACGCACACTGACCCTTACCGTGGGGGGCGTGCTTGCGGCCACAACGGCCATAGGCGCGCTGTCTGTCGGTGGTGGATTGCTGACGGGGGTTTTTGCAAAACTTCAGCTTGGCTCTGCGCTTCTTGGTGGCGGACTTTCCTCCGTTGCAACCGGCGTCAGTGGTCTTGTCCTTCGCCTGTCCGGACTTCCGGCACTGTGGGGGATGGTATCCGGTGCGTTTTCGGTGCTGGGCGGGGCGCTTGCCGGTCTTCTCAGTCCTGTTGGTCTCGTGATTGCTGCCCTTGCCGGTGGGGCGCTGCTCATATGGCGTCACTGGGAACAGGTTAAGGCCTTCATGCTCGGCACATTCCGGGCGCTGTGGGCTGGCCTTGCGCCTGTTCGTGAAAGTATTGCTCAGTTTGCGCCGCTGTTTGATCTGGTATCGGGTGCGGTGTCCACGGTGTTCGACTGGTTTACCCGGTTGCTCACGCCGGTTCAGGCCAGTAATGAATCTCTTGAACGGTGTACATCGGCCGGGGAAACTTTTGGTCGCGTGCTCAGCGGGGCGATATCGCTTGCGCTTACTCCTCTTCAGGCTCTGATGGACGGCCTGGCATGGGTGCTGGAAAAACTCGGCGTGCTCCCCTCTGAAGTTGAGCGGGCGAAAAATCGTGCTGAGGCAGTTGCAAAGGCTCCGGTTATGTGGGAGTGGGACCCTGTTCAGAAAAAAATGGTTCAGAAGGCATGGTCCCCCAGTATGGCTGAATCTGCCACCAGTGATAACGCAGGGAAGGGCAAACCGGTGGCTGGCGGTAATACGGGGGGCGTGGATCCCAAAGGTGGTAATCCTCCGGGAATAAATGACGGTACCAGTGGCGTTCTTCGCAGGCTCAAGGGTATCGAAGGCAATACGTCGGGTATGCTTCAGGAAGCCCGTAAGCGTATCGGCCCCGGCGATATCGTGTTTAAAAATCTCCCCCGCGCGCTGGCCGTTCGTGGGCAGTGGAATGAACCGACTGTTGCCCCCGTACTTCCGCCTGTGCCAGCGCTTTCACCCGTGTCTCCGGTTGTTTCCCCGGATACTTCCCGTCCTGTGGAGGTTAAGCAGTGGGCACCGGTTTCTCCATCATCGGGTGCTGCATCGCGTGCATCTGCTCCTGCGCCGTCGCCTGTGTTTGATGGGGAAATTCACGTTCACCTTCATAACGTGGTTACGCAGAATCCGCGCGACCTTGCCAGAATGGTGGGGGAGGCGGTACGGGAAGAAATTCGCAGACAAGTCGGCGGTATGAACAGCTTCCGCGATCGTGATTAGGAGTGATGGTTATGATGATGATTTACGGCATGTTTGTTTTTCAGTTAAGCACGCTGCCACACCAGCAGATACAGCAGTCCCGTAACTGGCGTCATGTGAAGAACGAGCGGATCAACCGCTCGGCAAGCTGGCAGTATATCGGTGCGGGGGACGATACCATCACGCTTTCCGGTCTTCTCTACCCGGAAATAACAGGCGGTGAAGTCTCGCTCACGGCGCTGACAACTCAGGCGTATGCGGGGCGTCCCTGGCCGCTGATTGATGGTGTTGGTCAGATTTACGGTATGTACGTTATCACCGCGCTGAATACCACGCGCTCAGAGCTTGATCGCTATGGCAAGGCCCGGAAGATTGAGTTTACGGTGACCTTTGAGCGTGTGAATGAAGATTTGCGTGAGCGCCTTCAGTCTTCATCTCTGGGGGATCTGACAAATAATATCAAGTCCGGCGTCAGCTCTGCACTGACACTGGTAAGATAATAAAAACGCCCGTCAGTCGGGCGTTTTAACTTTCACTCGTCGTCACCTTCTGCGGTGTCTGTTTTCCATCCCACCGGGTATGCCATGATTTCTCCGGGGTCCTGTAATTCCTCTATGGCTTTTTTCATTTCCCGTTGCCGGATATGTATTTCCATTCCTTTGGTAAACATTGCAGCAGATGCAGCATTGCTCAGTGCGATCAATTCATCTGCGGTAACCGGGATATCGTTGTTATCGGCATCCGTCCAGAAAAATCCCTCCGGTAATAACCCGGACTTTGCGGCTGCCACTGATGGTTCCAGTCGGGACTGGGTTTCTTTTCCGTAATCCCAGTTGCGGCCATTGAACGTGAAAACGTAATTTGCAGATTCCATGGCGTTACGCCATTCGTTTATCTCGTTATTTTTTATACTGATTGCCAGACTGCGATCTTCTTTCCATTCGCCATCAATAAACTTTCCTGCGGCTGTTGGCGGGGCCACGGTTGTTGTGTTTTCAGGCAGCGGTCCGATTTCAGTTATTGTGATTTCATTCCCGGATGTTGTCTCCCACACCACTTTCCCCCGGTGATCTTCGGCGAGTTCCCAGCGCTGGCGAACCTCATCAAAAAGTGCCGCGAACCCTTCCGGGATATGTGGCGGTTCGGTAGTTGTGCAACCAGCGGGCAGCCCGGTATGCGGTGGAATATATACGTCGCTTTCGCCGGTCAGTTCGCTGGTTTCCGGGTGAATATGAAATACCCGTAGCGTTCTGGCTTCGTCTTTCATTGTAAAGGTCATTATGCAAGCCTCACGATGTAGTTAAACGCAATATTTTTCACGGTGTTTTCTGTGTTGCCTGTGGCGTTAACGGTCACGCCGTGCCCGTGTGAGCCCAGTGCCACGGTGTGGGTGTGACTGGGCATAGTTACAGTAATTGTTGACCCACTTCCTGGACCGTACGCCGTCCAGTCTCCGCTACCTTCAGGGGATGCTGTCCCCTGTATTACTGATGCGGTGCCTGATCCTGAGCCTGATGAACTGGTCGTTTTCGACCCCAGATCGGTATTTGATACGCTGGCCGTATGGGTATGCGATTTAATACCGTCCTGCTCCTGTGATAATACCGCCCGACCGCTGGCTGGTTTCCCTTTGATTGTCCATCCCCGCATATCAGGCAGTTTTCCTGACGGGTAGGCGATGGCAAGTTTCGGGTATTTTGCCTTGTCGAAGGTTTGCCCCTGCATAATGGCATAGCCTGAAGGCGGGGTGTCTGATGGCCATGGTAAGGGAACCCCCGGAGGGAATGCCTCTATATTGGCGGTGCCATCAAACGTGACGCCGTTAATCTTACGCCCGGTTTTTAATTTTGTTGCAGTGGAGGCGTTGCCGGATAATTCACCTGAAAGGCCAGCACTGAATGTCTGTTTCGCGCCCCATGTCTGGGCTTCGTCAATGATTGGTACTCGTCTTGTTGTGATCGTGCGGCTTCCCGGATTTCCTGAAATACGCACCATAAAAAAGCGGTAATTCGCTTTACTCACAGTGCTGCGCCATACATGCATTGAGCGCCCCGTACCGGAATCATCACTCGGACCAACCGCGATGTTTATCAGGTTGCCATCAATGACGCCCCAGTCCATACCGTCGGGAATGTTGGTCATGTTATCAAGCCGCACGGTTATCAGACTGCCCGGCACAAAGTCGTAGGTCTGCCAGTCCAGACTGGATAGTTTTGCCACTGCGCCACCGATGCCCAGATTCTGCGGCAGGCTGAACGAGTTATAGATTTCCCGCCATTCTGTCCAGGCTTCACCGCTGAAGGTTCTTTCAAAAGAACGTCCGCGTGTTAATGTCGCCGTTCCTGTGGTGGTATAGCGCTGTATAAAGGCGGTACCACTCAGTCGTTTTATGACCTCAAGGACCCCTGTCAGGTTATCCCCGTCCGTAACCGTCATAGGGCCGTTTTTGGCCTTGTTGGTCGTGCTGTAAATACCCGGCGTTTTCATGGTGTTCAGGTCGCCATCGTGCCATGCGCCGTCAGGTTGATGTCCGACGCTATTCCATTCTCCCCACTTCGGGGCAGATGCATCCCATGTTGCAGCCAGGCTGCGGATGTACATATTCCCTTTGGCTGTAGTGTACCGCTGGGTGCGTGAATAGCTGCCACCTTCCATAACCTCAAGAACGCCCTGGGCATAACTACCTTCTTCCGGGTAGTTTCTGGTGAATGAAGCATTGGCTGCGCCTGCGTTACGCCATACCCCCAGATGTTCGGTTCCCCCCAGGGTGTCAAGATCAATATCCTGACTCAGGGTTCTGCTGGTCATCTGAACGTTACGCCATGCGCTCCATGGGCCATCTTTTCCGTTCCATCTGGCGGTCAGGGTCCGGATATAAATTCCACCGTTACGGCAGGTGTATCGCTGCGTTCCGTTAAAAGCTCCTCCAGTAAAGACTTCGAGAAAGCCCACCGCACCGTCTTCCGGGAAATTTTTAGCGATCGTTGCATTGGTTGACGTTGCTTTCCCCCACGTGCCCAGAGTGGCAGCAACCGGGCCATAGGTATTCAGGTCAGCCTCTTCAGGCAGTTCTCCATTATGTTTCATGAACGTCTGACTGGTGACGCCGACGTTCTCCAGGAACGCTTCGGTGTCCGGGATGTCTTTTCCGTTCTGCGCTTTCTGAAGTGCGCCTGATGCCTGGGTGATGGTGTTCGTGAGCCCCAGATACGCGATGACGTCACTGACGGCTGCCTTTCCGAGGATGTCCCGGCCAACTTCCGTCAGTGTTGCCAGTGCCGCCTTGTCGTTTCCGGTGAAGTAAGGCAGTTTATCGGCTGCCGTGGTCAGCGCGGCAATCGCCGTCAGCGTTGCATCAAGGGGCTGTTTTCCCGCCAGTGCGTTGGTCATGGTGGCTGAAAAGTTTGGGTCATCTCCCAGCGCCTGCGCCAGCTCGTTCAGCGTATTCAGGGCGTCCGGTGATGAGTCCACTAAATTAGCGATTGCTGCCATCACGTAAGCGGTTGTCGCTATCTGGGTGTTGTTGACCCCTTTTGCTGCCGTGGGGGCAGTCGGTGTTCCGGTCAGCTTAGGGCTGTTCAGCGGGGCCTTTGTATCGTTCAGTGTTTTTACTGCTTTTGGTGTTGCAGCTTTCGCCTCACTGCTACTGTTTACCGAGCTGTCCAGTTGGGTGAAGCCTTTCTGGGTCAGTGTGGCGTCGGGATGTCGGCGCGACTGTTCATGTTCAGCGATTTTGTCATCGACGTAATCCTGTGTTGCCATGATGGTGGTGTTGTCAACGGAGATGTTTACGGCACTCACATCGCTGATGATGAGGACCATGCGGCATGTCATCGCCCTGCCGGAACCTTCAGACAGTAGCGGTTTGTAGGTTTCTGCCATGTTGGATACGGCAATCAGCGTTCCCGCCTCATCGAACAAGCCCATTTCACGCATCCAGAATCCTCCCGCTTCAGGAGGGATCACCAGTTCAGCAATGAGTTCAGCAGGGTTTTTGGGGTTGGGGCTTACTTTGTTTGGTGTGCCTCGCCATACCTCACGAATGAGCGCTTTCTGGGATGATGAAGGCGTGGGTAAGTTGCCGTCGCCATCGCCAACGGCCATGTGCGTGATGTTGATTTTTGTTCCCGGTGTGCCGGTTGCTGCGGCGATTTTTGCTGCACCGTCCTTAGTGATTACGGTTTTGAATTTTACGGTCATAGCGCTACTCCGAAGGATAAACAGTAATAATGTCGCCGTCGTAGGCGATGCCGCCTGTGTACATGTAACCCGGTACGTCCTGAATGATGTTCAGACCGATCAGATGGCGACTGACCGGACGTGCGTCGGCTACCAGGCGTTCAACTTCCCTGTACATTTCTTCGGTGATCCCGATATCCAGTACGCCGATATCCAGCCGGAATGTTCCCGGTGTTTCGTTGGTTTCCCACCATTCGGTTACCCTGATCACATAACCAAATGGCTCAACAACCCGGCGAATGGCTTTGATGGTGCCTTTATGCCGGTGAATATCCCATGAATCGCGAATGACCTGCCGTTTGGTTTCCTCCGGCCAGTTTTGATCCCATCGGTCAACCGACAGCGCCCATGCCAGATAAGGCAGCAACTGCACGGGACATGTGTCAGGATCCCAGAGATGACGAATACCGACGGGCAGCGCCATCAACCGCTCACTGCCACGCTCTGCGTTGCGTATGAATTCTGTGGCGGAAGGGGGAAGCAGAGTGTCTTTATTCATTGGTTCCCCCGGTGCTGACGGTGAATGAAGTGCAATATGCCGACTGCGTATCGCTCACGGTAATGTTCTGTTGTGGCTTCACCAGCTCCACCCGCTGAACGCCCTGCACATGCAGGACGGCCATGATGGCGGAAAGCGCAACATCGCGACCAATTTTTCTCTGCTCTCTGATCCACGCTTCCAGGTTGCTTTTGGCTGCATTCAGAATGGGCTCGGATTCCGGGCCCGGATAAAAGTAGAGTCTGGCGTCGATCTGATAGCTGATGATTTCAGCGCTCTTTACGGTAAGCCTGTCTCCCACTGGTCTGACGTCCTCCGCACTCAGTGCGGTTCTGACCTTTTCGATCAGGTCTTCGGAAGCGGTACCGTCGCCTTCTGTGGATAATACCGCCACGGTGACCTGGGCTGGGGATGGGCTTGTTGCCCTCACGTCGGCAATGCTGCCACTGACGCTTCGGGCAAAATATTCATATGCGCCTGTTGGACCGGCGACACTTAGCCCGTCAAAGGCAGACTGCGCCCGAAGACGCAGGGCGGTGTCGCTCTCCATAACGGCATCACTGGTCTCTGTTGCCGGTGTGATGACCAGGCGAGCGGTGTTCAGGTTCGCGGCAACATGATCCAGGTCTGTGGATACCGCATGGCTCAGCAGAATGGCACCCGCAGCGTCGTTAATTCTCTGACGGATAATAAGCTCACGGAAAGCCATGCTCTGGGCAATGATGTTCAGGGGTTCCGATTCCAGCATCATTGCGGCAGTGACGGCTTCCTGTATCTCTGCCGGGTAAAGGCTGACGATAAATGCCTTTGTTTCTGCCAGTATCACCTCGTAATCCAGCGTTTCGATAACGTTCGGTTTTGGCAGTTCAGATAAATCAATGGCCGGCATCTGCCTTTCCTCCCATCTCTACAGAAAACTCCAGTTTTTCCATGGTGTTTACAATCAGGCAGTTCAGGGACAGCATGGCCCGCCCCTGCTTATCCCACGCCACATCAACGGCGCTCACGGCCACGCGCGGCTCCCAGCGGCTGATTGCTATTACGGCTGCACTCATGCACTGAAGGCGGGTTACATCATTCATCGGGCTGTCGATGAGTCCGGGAACCAGGCTGCCATAGTCCCGTCTCATGACGCGTGTTCCGACAGGTGTCATGATGATGTCCCTGATGGCGTTCTTCAGGTGTTCGTGCCCTGAAATGGTTCCCGTGCCGTGCGGATTCATGCCGGTGTAGTCAATGCTCACTGTGGACCTCCGCTTGTGTCTCCGCCGCTTCTGACTCCGCCGTGTACGTGGCTGTGCACCGTGATACCGTTGGAGGTCAGGCTTCCGCCGGTGTGCGTGATGTTGCCGGTCATCTTCCCGCCTTCGGTCAGCTCGAATGTTTTTGCCTTCAGGTGCTGCGTGCATTCCACCCTTGGCGTGTCCAGCGTGATGCTGGTTCTGGCCGTAATGGTTGCGGTTTTGATACCTTTTGCCGTCAGGTCGCCTTCCTGTGCGTTATAGCGAAATTCCGCACCGTCCGGTGCGGTGATGACCATTTCGTTTTCCAGTGCGCCCGGTGGTGGATTGTCATTACTGTACAGACTGCCCGCGCTGACGGCGGTTTCCGGATTGCCACCGGGGCAAAGGAGAAGCACCTGCTCACCCGGTGATGGCGGGATCCAGATTCTGAATTTTCCGGCCCGTCCGCTGTTCCATCTGATCCAGTTGGTGGTCAGTCCGCCACTCTGCACCCGAACCTCCCAGGTGTCGGTGTTGATTTCCGTGACCACACCAATCCGCACAATGTTTTCCAGCAATCGCATAAGCTCAATGTTCATTTCGCAGCTTTCCCCAGTCCGGCAATCACAGTTTCCGTGATTTGCTGTTTGTCTTTAGCGTTCAGGCCCAGCAGTTCGCGCACGGGGTATTTCGTGGCGTTTCCGGGCGAGACAAGGCTCACCTCACCGAACTGGTGCACTCTGGCAATGCGCGCGGCCCGCCCCTGAAAACCGACACTGACGCCGCTCGGGTCGGGGGTGATTTTCAGAAAGCGCGGTGTTCTCAGTTTTTCGAACATGGGTGAGCGACGTGATGCTCTTGCTGCGACGCGCTGCGTGTTAATTTCCAGATAGTCTTCGATATCTGCCTTGTAAAACGTCCGGATACCCCCGGCGTCGGTATCGTAGCCGGTAATTTTCCGCCCGAACCGTCCCCGGGATGTGCTCCAGTTTTTCAGGTTTCTTACCTGTCCGTCTTTCCAGATGAACTTCACGCCTTTTTGTATGCGCAGTATCCGGCGTTTTCGTTTCTCCCAGGGCTGACCGTCCGGGGATACCTGGCTTCTGATGCGTTTTGTCTGTACCTGCCGGATGGCCTTACCCACGCTCATTGCCGTGCGCTGAATTCCGGCAGCTGACAGGCCTGAAAGAATGTCCTGAAAGATGGCATCCAGTTCGTGAACGTCTCTCATGCACCGGCCTCTTCTGCGGTTTTCCAGGTCATGTCTTCAAACACCACGCGCCACGCTTCCAGTGCCCGGCTTACCGGTGGCTCACCGATATGCTCCGCGCTCACCGTGCCGTCATCGTTGCGGCGTACAATCACGCGCTCCCATACCGGGATTTCCAGAAGAATGTCAGCGCTGTCATCATCGTTGATGGCCGTCGAAAATTTGATGCTTTTGTTTTTCTCCGGATTGAGAAGAAGATCCGGCTGATTCCTGTACAGCCACGCCATGACCGGCAGCATGATGTTGTCGATGCTTTCGGTGAAGTCCATGACGAACAACACCAGATTGTAGCGGTACAGGAATGAGGGGGATTCTCCGGTGGTTTCAATGCCGCCGGATTCAATGAATACCGTGAATTTTTCCGGACTGGCTTTACACCACCGGCAATGTGCTGTTAACGCATCGCGGAATGAATTCAGTTTCAGCATGAGGTCACCGTTTTTCGTCTTGTTACTGTGACCGGCCTGATGAGATGCCGGTCATTCTGGTTTGTCCTGGTATCACCGTCAGTTTAACGAGTTGCTTTCACCTGAACCTGATGCTGACTTTCTGGCGGCGGCCTCGTCTGGTTTTTTGTTCCAGAAGTTTTTAACGGCTTTGTAGCCACCGGATAACAACCAGAGGACGCATACCGCAGTACTGAAATACAACATCACCTGTTGAAATAAATTCATACATCGCTCCTTTGCATTGTGTGTATTGGTGAAAATTGCCAGAATGCAAATTCCATAGATATTCGTTTGATGGTTAACTTCTTCCCCTCCGCATGGCGGAGGGTTTTTTTATGGCGTTACGCCGCTGCTTTGTTAACTTCCACCGTCAACGTGTCAATACGCACTTCATAGGTATCATTGCTGGATGCATCCGTCAGGATCAGCGTGTTCTCCTGACCGGTGAATTTAGCCCATGTCAGCTGTGTTTCCGGCCCTTTCACAGAATCAACATAAGGAATAACCGTGTTTTTCCCCTGTCCCGGATACACCAGTTCCAGCGTATGCCATTCGCTATTCATTACGCCAAAGCCTGCAACCTTATTCGACGTGCTGCCGCTACTGTGCATAAGATTGAGTTTTTTCTGCTCATCGGTCTGAAGGAAGAAGGCAGCCAGGAACGGATGTGTCCCCTCAGCCTGTCCCTGGAACGTCAGCCCCTGAAGAGCGCTTTCACTCAGTTGCAGATACATCGCAACAGCGATTTTCTTGTTGGCGTATTCGCCACCGATTTTGAAACGCAATGTGATGCGACCACCGTTCTTCAGCAAATCTGGCGCATTTGCCACAGCGTGACTCATCTTCAGGTCTTTTGTTGGTGAACTGTCCTGTGTGAGTTTCAGGGCATGCCATGACTGGCTGTCAGGGTCGAGAACAACTTCAGCATTCCCCTGTTCTTTATTCCAGCCCTGCGCCTGATAATCACCTTCGCTCACTGCGCCGCTGTACAGCGTGGTCAGTTCGCCTTCCGTCACTTCAGGCTCGGGGAAGTCCACAGAGATATCACCGCCAGCCAGGAACGGCGCATTGCGGCCTGTGTGCACAAGGATGGCAGACGCAATACGGTCCGGCAGGATGCCGCGACGGGCCCAGGAACTGAAATGCATGGCGCGTG
>OBWF01000149.1_pt1 | contig 54562 bp, 38 predicted proteins | sample 1495211 | NCBI WGS metagenome assembly OBWF01 (sample SAMEA2580051, study PRJEB22360) | human gut metagenome | reverse complement strand
GGGATCATTAGCCTTTTTATTTTAATACACTATATAGAATCGCGGAGACGCTTACGGTAAAAGTATGATAGATACCTTTTTAAAAAGCTATCTATCATACTTATTCTTTTGATAATGAAATGATTATTAAAATGAATGATACTTATGATAGATATTTTTTCACTATGTAGCATTTAATTTAAATCCCTACTGAAAAAAAGAAAAGTACTGTCTTATATTGAGGCTGTTTGTTGTGTACAAAGTTTTACCTTGTATCTACAATAGAAATTCTTCTATATTGTCAGGAGTAATCACGGTGAAAGTTGCTTCAGGATAATTGTCTGAAAAAGCTTTGGGGAACTTGGCAGAACGTTTAGGATTCCATTTGAATTCATAAGTCATTAGTTTTCCATCTCCCTCTTCTATTAAATCAATTTCCTGCATAGCTGTTGTGCGCCAAAACCATGTATTATGCCATAAACGGTTATATTGGAGGTATTTGATACGTTCTGAAACGAGGAAGTTTTCGAATAAAGCTCCTATGTCTGAACGAGTTTCCGCCAACGAGAAATTAGCGATTACAGCATTGCGTATTCCATTATCATAGAAATATATTTTTCTGCTGCTTTTTAATTCATTTCTTAGATTTCTGCTGAATGAACCCAGCCGGAAGATTATATATGATTGTTCGAGTAATATCACGTAGCGTTCCACTGTCTTGGGATCGAGATCACACAATTGTCCTAATTCATTATAAGAAACTTCCGAACCAGTTTGAAAGGCCAATGCCTGAAGAAGTTTCATAATTTTATCAGCTTTCTTGATATGCTCCCAGTCCAGAATATCTTTATATAAGTAGCTATCGGAAAGCTGTTTTAGTATTTCGCTTTCTGAACCGGGATGTGTAACGACATCCGGATAATAACCATAAACGAGGCGATGGGGGATAAGACGTTTCTCATCCAGTAAACCATGATGATTGACCATTTCTTTGAAAGAAAGAGGATACATTTTATATTCCCATTTTCTTCCGGTCAGAGGTTCATTTACTTTGTTGGCCAGGTCGAAAGAGGAACTTCCTGTAGCAATCAGTTGTATTCCGCTTATTTGATCGGTAATCAGTTTCAGGCGTAATCCTATATTTTCGATGCGTTGTGCTTCATCGATAATAATGATTTTCTTTTGCCCGAATATGTATTTCAAGCGGGTTGCCGATATGTTCTCGAATAGGCTGCGGGTATCTTGTTCGTCTCCGTTCAACCAGAGCACATCGTTGTTATCTTTGAACATTTGTTTCAGCAAGGTGGTTTTCCCAACTTGACGAGGCCCCATTATTATAATTGCCTTATCTTGCCATAACTTTTCTTGAATCGTTTGCTCTAATGTTCTTGCTATCATAGTCTACCTCCTTTAACTTAAGAACAAATTTCGGTCTTTTTTTCTTCAAATCCAAAAATATCATGGTTTTTATGGATTGTATTCTGTAAAAACCATGATATTTTTGGATTTCATATTTGTTTAGTTTGCAGTAAATGTAACAAAAATATTTCCTCAACTTATCCTTTCGCTTTCTTAATATACTCCGTAGGCAAACATCCGAAATACTTTTTGAAACTCGTAGCAAAATAAGACGGCGTATTGAATCCTACCATTGTGCTGACCTCTGCTATTGTATAACGGCCATCCTTCAGTAGTTTTGCCGCTTCATTGAAACGAATCTTGCGTATAAAGTCAATAGTCGATTCGCCTGTGATGGCTTTCAATTTAAGATGCAGATTAGAACGACTCATATTCATTTCTCTGGCGAACTCGTCAGTAGAGAATTCAATATTATCCATATTCTTTTCTACGATGGCAACGGCACGTTTCAATAAAGCTTCATCCATGGCGTTAAACGTAATCTTTTCCGGTTCCACTTCCAGGGATTTGGAATATCGTTCAAGCATACGTCTACGGGTACGCATCATATTCTGTATCTTCGTAGTCAGGATAGCAAGTGAGAATGGTTTCGGGATATAATCATCCGCACCCATTTGCAGACCTTCCATCTGGTCTTTGACTTCGCTTTTAGCAGACAGGATAATCACGGGAATATGACAGGTACGGATATTCTGTTTCACATTCTTGCATAGCTTGATACCATCCATCACAGGCATCATGACATCAGTTACAATGATGTCAACTTCATTGTCTTTCAGTTTTTCCAAAGCTTCTTCACCATTTCCGGCTTCCAGCGTATTGAAGAGTTCGGCAAGTCCGCTGCTAAGATAATGGCGGATTTCATTATTGTCTTCTACAATAAGAATAGTGCCACGCTTCTTGTCACCGCCTTCGATCGTTTCGTTTTCGACCTTTTCCGTATCAATGAAATACATTTCTTTCGAGTTGGTGGAATATACCTGTCCTTCCTCATTCAGAGTGTCATTAGAAGCTAGTTCGGAGGGTTTGTAGGTATTTAGGTCTTGTGGCAGGTAAACAGAGAAAGTACTGCCTTTACCCTCTTCACTATCCAGTTCGATACGACCATGGTGCAATTCTACCAGACGTTGTACCAGTGAAAGACCGATACCACTTCCTACATGCTCGCTCTCTATCTGATAAAAACGTTCGAATATTTTTCCTTGTTTGTTGATAGGAATACCAATGCCGGTATCACTAACTTGCAGTACCAACCAATTATTTTCCTCTTTCAATGTCACAGTAATGCTTTGACCGCTTTCCGTATATTTGAAAGCATTTGAAAGCAGGTTATTAACAATCAGTTCCAGATAATTAGGATCAAAAAGTTCCTCTTTATCTTCCAATTCGGAATGGAGAGTATAGGTAATCTTTTTGTGGCGCGCCAGTTTATCATAAAACAAGAAATTATCTTGTATTAGTTGATGCGCATTCTCTTTCTTTGCTTTCAGCTCGAAAACTCCCAATTCGGCGCGGCGATAATCCATCAATTGATTGACAAGATGTAGCAGGCGATTAGCGTTGCGTTGGATATATTCCAGCTGATTACGAGTCCAGCGGTCACTGATCTTATTGATTATTTCTTGTAGAGGAGTTAAGATAAGAGTCAACGGCGTGCGAAGCTCATGGGAAATATTGATGAAGAAACGCATCTTCATCTGGTTGATTTCCTCTTGATGTTCCTTATCCCTACGTTCAATCTCCAGCTCTGCTTCCATGCTTTTACGCATCCAGAAGAAGCGGAAGACGAAAGTGATAAAGCCGATAAAAATAGCGAGGAAAAGCACGATTGCCCACCAGGTCTTGTACCATATAGGGAGAACAATGATTTCTAACATCGTAGGTACAGTGTTCCATTTCCCGTCACTATTAGCAGCTTTTACCAGAAAATGATAAGTACCTTGCGGCAAGTTGGAATAGGAGACAGTACGTTTGTCTGTCAGATAATACCACTCTTTATCATATCCCTCCAATTTATAAGCGAAAATATTGTGTTGACCTGAAATATAGTTGGATACCACAAATTCAAGCGTAAAAGCCGTTTGCCATGATTTTAGCGTGATACTTTCTGTTTCATTGATATTCTTAGTCAAGATACCGGTTTCATCATCCGGACGGACTGTTTTGTTAAACAGTTGAAGTTTAGTGATGACTACCGGAGGAGTGTAAGGGTTGTCCAGTAGGAGTTCCGGGCGGAAAGTTGTGATACCGTTGATACCCCCGAAGTACATTTGCCCGTTAGAGGTGCGGCAGAATGAAGAAGTATTAAACTGATTACTTTGCAACCCGTCGGATTCCGTAAAATTGCGGAACTTCTCTGTCTCCGGATTGAAACAGGAGATACCACGGTTGGTGCTTACCCAGAGACGCCCAAAGGTATCTTCCAGAATACCGTAAACCACATTATTGGGTAAACCGTTAGCAGTCGTATATCGTTTGATTTTCTTCTCTTTTTCATTAAAACAGTAGAAACCTTCACGCGTACCTACCCAAATGATGCCATTGGCTGCTTCATAAATGCAATTGGTAAACATCTTTGTTACAGATGATTCCGGAAGGATAGGAGCTTTTTCTATTTCGATTCCTTCTTGCTGAAAGACTGATATACCTTCTTCACCACCGATCCAAAGACGTTTACGAGAATCTCTGAACAGGATTGTGATTCGTTGTGAAGTAAATGGCGTACCGTCTTTTTCTTTATCTATGGTGGTGAAGCTCCGTTTCTCCGGATTAAAACTAACCAGTGCACTTAAAGTTCCTAATAAGATACTACCCTCCTTGTCAGGAAGAATGGCATACACATTTTCATTGACCAACTGGCTATTCAGCTGATTGAAACTTTCCATTTGTCCACTGTTGCGGTGGAGAACAGTCAGGCCACCGGCATGTGTTCCTATATATACAAGCGATTTTTGTTCGTCTACATATACGGCTTTGATATTGTTGGAACCAATACCGATTTCCCGTTCGTTTTCTTGTAGAATATAGTGTGTAAACTGTTGTGTATTTGGATTATAAAGATTCAATCCACCATCGTTTGTTCCTATCCATAAGTTCTTATCCTTATCTTCGGTAATGCAACTGACTACGTTGTCACTTAAAGAATTCTTATATGGAATACGCTGGATATTCTTGAATCTGTTGCGGATCGGATGATAATAGTTTAGTCCTCCGAAATAGGTTCCAAGCCACATTCCGCCTTGCGAATCCATAAAGATACTGCGGACCGAACGCTGTGACAGGCTGCCGTTTTCTACCGGACTGCTGCTGTAAGAGACGAAAGAGTCGTTTCCTTCATGATAAATGTTTAAATCATTGAATGTTCCTATCCATAGGCGATTTTGCGAATCCAAAGCCAGAGAACGGATATAATTGGAACTGATACTTTTAGGATTGGAAGCAGAATGATGATAAGTCCTGACTTCTTTAGTTTTCGGATTAAATAGAAGCAGGCCGGCACCCTCGGTGGCTATCCAGATACGGGTAGGTGATTGCTGCAAAATGGCCTGAATTTGTTTGGTTTCCGTTATCGGAGTAATTTTTTCCAGTTTCTTTTGAGGTATGGAATAGCTGTAAAGTCCGTCAACCGGGGTGCCGATATAGATCATATCGCCCTGTCTGTAAAGAGCAGTAGCCACTATCTTATGCATAGCCGTACTAAAAGAATCGTCAACGAATCGTGATTCTTTAATATCGAACATAGTCAGGCCTTCCTGTGTACTGATAAGCAGCTGTTCCGGTGAGATCTCCGCAATACCGTTGATTTGCAGCTTCTTCCCTTTCTTTTCGTAGAAGAAATTTCTGAACTTGTCTTTTTCCTCGTCATAATATGACAAACCATCCCGCGTGCCGATCCAAACCCGTCCTTGACTGTCGGTCTTTACGATTCGCGAAATGTCATTAGCGATGCTGTTCGGATCATCTTCATTATGCTGATAGACTGTAAATGAATACCCATCGTATTTGTTGACTCCGTCATAAGTTGCGAACCACATATTGCCCCGGTGGTCCTGATCGATAGAGAATACGGTACTTTGTGACAATCCTTCATTAATAGAGATATAGGAGAAGTTGATTTGCTCCGGAATATCAGAAAAAGCATAATTAACTCCTGCGCATAGAAAAAGTAGACAGATTGCAATTTTGTTAAGGCTGCTCATTATTAGTTTATAAGATTAATGATGGCATCAAAGATAGCGAAATCTTTTATTATACCCCATGAGTTGGCCGGAAAACTATACAATCTTTTCGACTCGAGTCAAATATCTTTTTTCATAATGAGGTGATTCTCATTGTCAATACGTTGGTAGGATACCTCATTCATAATGCTTCGTATCAGGAATATTCCTAGACCTCCGATCGGACGTTCCTCCAGGGGAAGTGTGACATCTACCTCGTCTACCTGTGTCGGATCAAAAGAGGTACCTTTGTCTGTCAATAAGAAAACAAGCTGCTTTTCGGTATGGGTTACTCTTAATAAAATAGTGTGTTGCTCATGGGCCGGATAGGCGTACATGATGATATTGGCAACAGCCTCTTCCAGTGCCAGGTTGATATTCATGGTTGTTTCAAAAGGTAAAGAAAGTTCTTCCCCCAATTCTTCTATAAAACTGGCTAAAACTGTAATTTCATTTAAATCGTTTAAGATCTTTATTTCTCTTTCCATGATGATAGATGCTTAATTGTTTGTTGTTCCGGGTTCGTATTGAATAAGTAAAATAGTCAGGTCGTCGCTAGCTTCAGCTTCTTCGACGTGAGTTGCTATCGACTTCACAATAGCATTGACTGTGGTGCGTACGTCGGACGTGGCATAATCAGACAGTGTTTCCAATAATTTTTCATCTCCATATAATTCTTTATCTGTATTTTCAGCTTCTGTCACTCCATCGGTGTAAAGGAACAATTTACTTCCTTTATCTAATGTTGTTTCGTCCTCGGTATAGGCATATTCTTCAATGACACCGACAAATATTTGAGTTTTGAATTCCAGGAAAGATACCTGTCCGTCCGGACGAATGAGGATGGGAGGGTTATGTCCGGCATTGCAGAGCTTCAGCTTACCCGTTTTCAGATCCAAAATACCGACGATTAGCGTGACAAACATATTAGTATCATTATTATCAGATATTGAGTTATTCATATCCGTCACAATTTTGGCCGGCGATAGCACCTGTTGAGATAAAGTGCGGAACAGACTGCGGGTGATTGCCATAAATAGAGAAGCGGGTACGCCTTTTCCTGACACATCTCCGATAAGGAAGTAGAGACGGTCGCCATCCATATAGAAGTCATAGAGGTCTCCGCCCACTTCTTTTGCGGGGTGAAGCACGGCATACAGGTCTACATCGTTGCGTTCGGGGTAGGGAGGGAATATCTTGGGAAGCATCCCCATTTGTATTTCCCGGGCGATGGAAAGTTCGCTTTCAATCCGTTCTTTGCTGGCGGTCGTATCTTTTAGCTCGACTACATAAGTAGATAACGAGCGCTGCATAAAGACAAGCGAATCATGCAGATCCTTGATTTCATCGTTGGAACGCACATCAGGTATAGTGACATCAAAGCGTCCGGTCGCAATTTCGCGGGCCGACTCGGAGAACTTCTCCAATGGGCGGACAAGGCGTCGTATGGTGCTATATACAATCAGGAATAAAGCTAACATACCAACTGTAAAGGTATAGATAATTTTTCGGGATGTACTGTCCAACTCCTGAAGAATTATCTGACTTGGACAAACGGTGCATACTGACCATCCAATCTGGGGAATGGTGGTGTAAAAGGCATACGAATCAACTCCTTCATTATTGAAACGTATGGTACCGGTATGTCCTGCCAGCATTTCACGCCCGATTTGTTCTTGTGCAAGATTCTCTTTGGCAAAAGCGTCAGAGAATATCGTTTCATTCATAATCTTATTTCTGTCCGTATGGGTCAGGAAACTTCCGTTGCGACTGATTAAATATGTGTAACTGGAAGAATAAGGTTTCAACATGCTGATTGTATCTGTGAATTGCGCCAGAGATATATTGGCTGTAAAGACTGCGAATAAATCTCCGTGACTGTCAAACAAAGGTTTGGCGTACGTACTCATGATCAAATTTCCTCCTCCGTCATCATAATAGGGTTCGCTCCAATAAGGCTGTTTAAGTAGTTGGGGGATGAGATACCAGTCCATACATGGATAGTCATAATTCTGGTTGCCCAATACTTGATAGGTTATTTCGCTATTTCTTTCATCTTTAAAAGAAGCGTATGGCATGAAATATTTCCCTTTTTCTTTGTAATAATCAGGAACGAAAGCGATACCGCTTCCTACAATGAGCGGGTTGTTTTTTACAACGGATCCAATAATATGGTACAAAGAGTCCGGATTATTTATATCTCTCTCCAATGTCCAGACAGACTGCTCTATGGTAGTCTCTACCGACGATAGCTGACTGCTGATTTCAGTGGCAATGTTGCTTAATAGTCCATGAGTACGTTCGATTGCAAAATCTGTTACTTTCTGATGGCTATAATAATAAAATAACGCCATGATAATAGCAAAGATGATCAACGTAAAAGATAGTACGTAGATACTTAACCGGGTTGCAAAAGAACGGGAAAAAGTGTGTTTCATAAACGAATGTGGTTATTTTACGAAATTTTCATAACGAAGGTCATTCTTGTTTTGTGTTTGATCCGGTAACAATATACTGGTTGCCAGATCAAACTCTTCCCGGCTCAACCGATAGGGACGCTGTCCGCTCTTTTTGTTTGTTTGTAGCCGTAAAATCTCATCCAACATCTTGCACTGGTGATACCTATTGGTTCCTATGTTGTATCGGTGCACTTGTTCCATTACAATGTCTAATGTTTGCTCACGGTGTTCGTTAGCCCATTCCCAACCACGTATGCTGGCCCTGACTAGCTTCTGTACAGTTTGAGGATGCTTCTGAAAGAATTCTTTAGTGACATAAAGACCGTCCTCGGGTATGTTGTATCCATAATCAGAGAAATGCATGATATGGATGGAATCGGCCTTGATGCCGGATTCTGCCAATTGTAGAAACTCATTGTAGCTTCCTACCAGACAAATATCCACCGCTTTTGAAAGGAAAATATTGACTCCGCTATTGAATCGTATCCATTCCACCTGCAATTGATATTTATTTGCTATTTGATCCAGCAGTTCCTGGCTAAGATGATTCCATACTCCGATTTTTTTGTGTTGCAGCGATGAAATTCCATTGAGCGGTGAACGGCTGACCAGCATCAGACTGTTTTCTTGTGATGTTTGCAGGATATTTACTACCTGCGCACCTGCAAAATATTCGGTCAGTGCATAAGACAGATTCATGACCACCGCTTGTGAGTATCCTCTTTGTAGAAAAGAAAAGGAGCTAGCCGAAAGCGATGGGTGTACTATATGTACGTCCAAGCCTTCTTCTTTATAAAATCCCATTTTGTCGGCTACATAATAGCCTGCAAATTGTGCTTGCGCTGTCCATTTGGGGGTGAGATTAATGGATTGAGCATGTACCGGGCCTATCAGAAAGAGTAGAGATAGCAGGATAACGTAGATAATATGTGTTTTTCTCATTATAAATGTACTTAACGAATTGTGAAAAGGGTGGAACAGCCAGTCATATCGAATATTTTTCGTATTTCAGTCCGCATAGCTTCCAATGCAAGCTGTCCGTTGTGTTGCTTGACGCTTTTCTGAAGGGTTATTAGGCTTCGTAGGCCAGAACTACTTATATATGACAAACTTTCGCAATTGACTATGATATCGGGAGTTTCCATTTCTAAGAGCGGTTGTATTACCGTGTTGAATGTGTTGGCATTTGCTGTATCCAGTCGTCCTTCAATAGTGAGAATTGTAACTTTATCTATTTTGCATATATTGGTTTTTAAGGTAGCTTCCGGTTTGAAGTCCATATCTATGTTCTTTGTCAGAATCAATTCATTGTGGTTATCTATAGAATGATACTCTATTTTATCCATTGTACGTCGGATCAGGAAGAGCCCCAGACCCTGTGTCAGTTGTTGGTCGAGAGATTGTACGTTTGAGGAAGGTGCTTTGTCTGTAGGGTCGAATGAGATGCCCTCATCAATAATACGCGTTGTCAGTGTTCCGGGAGCAACAGAGGTTCGTAGGATGATTTCACTTTTTTTGTTTTGTTGATAACCGTATTTGATAATATTGGTAACAGCTTCTTCGATAGCGAGATTAATACTCATTGTGATACTGGCCGGAAGATGCAATGACATCCCTAGTTCTTCGATAAATTGGGCAATTCTGGAAACTTCGTCCAGTTGATTGTCTATGATAATTTCCTTTTCCATGTTTTTTAAGTAGCGTGTCATAATATAAATAGTTTTGTTTGATTTAATGTGTGAGCAAATGTAGTTTATTCTATTAGGAATAAAAAATTTATTCGCTTGTTTTTTCTTCATTAGAGAAAAAATAAGCCCGGAACGACTCCGGGCTCATTGGTAGCTTTTTGAAATTAAGGGCAGGGAATTATTTGCCTAAATCTCCTATTTCATCCAAGTTTTTTTGAATGTCGTCGTCGGTTAATGCGTAGTTAACCAAATCACCAGCCAGGTATTTATCGTAGGAAGCCATGTCAATCAAACCATGACCAGACAAATTGAATAAAATCACTTTCTCTTCTCCTGTTTCCTTGCATTTGTTAGCTTCGCGGATAGCCCCTGCAATAGCGTGGCTGGATTCGGGAGCCGGAATAATACCTTCAGACTGTGCAAACAGACAACCGGCTTCGAAAGACTCCAATTGCTGTATATCTACTGCTTCCATCAGATTGTCTTTGAGCAACTGTGAAACGATGACACCTGCGCCGTGATAACGAAGACCACCGGCATGGATATGGGCCGGAGCAAAATTGTGTCCCAAGGTAAACATCGGCAGCAATGGAGTATATCCGGCTTCATCACCGAAGTCATACTGGAACTTACCACGTGTTAGTTTCGGACAAGATGCAGGTTCGGCAGCAACGAAACGAGTCTTTTTTCCTTCCTGTATCGTGTGACGCATGAACGGGAAAGAGATACCTCCGAAATTGGAACCACCTCCGAAACAGCCGATCACGATATCCGGATATTCGCCTGCCATTTCCATCTGTTTTTCAGCTTCCAGTCCGATAATAGTCTGGTGAAGAGTAACATGGCTAAGTACGGAACCGAGCGTATATTTACAGTTGGGAGTCATTTGTGCCAGTTCGATAGCTTCCGAAATGGCTGTTCCCAATGAACCCTGGTAAGTAGGGTGTTTAGTCAGAATATCCTTGCCGGCACGGGTAGACATGGATGGAGAAGGGGTTACCTGTGCTCCGAAAGTCTGCATGATGCTGCGGCGGTATGGCTTTTGTTCATAACTGATTTTTACCTGATAAACAGCAGCTTCCAAACCGAAAACCTTAGCTGCATAAGAAAGAGCGGCTCCCCATTGTCCGGCACCGGTTTCAGTGGTGATGTTGGTAACTCCTTCTTCTTTGCAATAATAAGCCTGTGCTAATGCGGAGTTCAACTTATGTGAACCGATAGGGCTGACACTTTCATTCTTAAAATAGATATGAGCCGGAGTACCGAGTGCTTTTTCCAATCCGTAAGCACGAACCAGCGGAGTACTGCGGTAGTACTTGTACATTTCACGCACTTCTTCCGGTATTTCGATCCATGCATCGGTTTGATTCAGTTCCTGATGGCACAGCTCTTTAGCGAAAATCGGATACAAGTCCTCCGCTTTCAGCGGTTGTTTGGTTCCCGGATGCAACGGAGGCATAGGCTTGTTCACCATATCAGCCTGAATGTTGTACCAGTAATGTGGAATTTCTTCTTCGGGTAAAATATACCGTTTTCTTTTTTCACTCATAATATTGTAGTTTTTTAGTTTCTTGTTGCCAAAAGTACTCAATTTTTTAATATTCAGAAAATTTTGTCAACAAAGAATCGCGTTTGATTGTTATTTTAGTTAAGTTTGCACGACCCTGTTAAAAAAGATGATATGAAGATTTATCATAAGTTTTTATTGTATCAGAATAAACTCCTAAAACCCTATGTACGTATCTTGTTAGGGCTGGTAGAAGCACTCACTTATCTGGCGTCTTTATTATTGATTGTCGGAGTAGTATATGAACATGGCTTTCCTTTGTCTATTGATGAAGTGGCAAATTTGCAGACATTGTATAAAACTGTCTGGATTATCTTTCTGATTGATGTAACTTTACATATCTCGCTGGAATACCGGAATACTAAAAAGCAATATCGGCGATTAGCCTGGATATTAAGCGGGTTATTATATCTGACTCTAGTACCCGTCATTTTTCACCGTCCGGAAGAAGAAGGAGCTATTTTGCAGATTTGGGAATTCCTGCATGGGAAGTTTTATCATCTCCTGTTATTATTGGTCCTTTCTTTCCTCAACTTGTCCAATGGTCTGGTGCGCCTGTTGGGACGGCGTACCAATCCGTCTTTGATATTGGCAGTCAGTTTTATGGCTATTATCCTGATTGGAGCAGGCCTACTGATGCTTCCGCGTTGCACGGTGAATGGTATTACCTGGGTAGACTCTTTATTTACGGCTACTAGTGCCGTATGTGTTACAGGTTTGGTTCCGGTAGACGTGTCCACTACATTCACCACTTCCGGATTAGTTGTCATTATCCTGCTGATTCAGATTGGAGGATTAGGGGTGATGACATTAACCAGTTTCTTTGCCATGTTCTTCATGGGAAACACCTCTATTTACAATCAGCTTGTTGTGCGTGATATGGTTAGTTCCAATTCATTAGGTTCTTTGCTGTCTACTTTGTTATATATATTAGGCTTCACCTTAGTGATTGAAGGGATTGGCATGGTTTCGATTTGGTTTAGTATTCACGGAACGTTGGGAATGACCCTGGAAGGAGAGTTGGGTTTTGCTGCCTTCCATTCTATTTCAGCTTTTTGTAATGCGGGTTTTTCTACGCTTTCCGGCAATTTAGGAAATCCGATGGTGATGACTAACCACAATTGGCTGTTTATTACCGTTTCTCTATTGATTATCTTTGGTGGTATCGGTTTCCCCATCCTTGTCAATTTCAAGGATATTGTATTGTATCACCTCCGTCGTTTCTGGAAATTGATTCGTACCCGCAAACTGGATCGGCATAAAATGCAGCACCTCTATAACCTGAATACGAAAATCGTGTTAATCATGACTTTTCTGCTTTTATTAATCGGTACATTGGCTATTGCTGCTTTTGAGTGGAATGCTTCCTTTGCCGGTATGCCTGTGGCAGACAAATGGACTCAAGCTTTCTTTAATGCCACTTGTCCGCGAACAGCCGGTTTCAGCAGTGTCGACCTGGCATCATTGAGTGTGCAGACATTGTTGGTTTATCTATTCCTGATGTGGGTGGGCGGTGGATCACAGTCCACGGCAGGTGGTGTGAAAGTGAATGCTTTTGCGGTCGTAGTTCTGAATCTTGTAGCCGTATTGCGTGGCACTGAACGAGTGGAAGTGTTCGGCAGGGAATTGTCTTACGATTCAATCCGGCGTTCCAATGCAACAGTAGTCATGTCATTGGGAGTCTTGTTTATTTTTATTTTCACATTGAGCATACTCGAACCGGGTGTTTCCATCATGGCATTGACTTTCGAATGTGTCTCTGCGCTTAGTACCGTGGGTTCCAGTCTGAATCTGACCCCTCATTTGTGCGACGCGAGCAAACTATTGGTGTCTTTGTTGATGTTTATTGGTCGTGTGGGGTTAATAACATTGATGCTAGGAATAGTTAAACAGAAAAAGAATACAAAATACCGTTATCCGAGTGATAACATCATAATAAACTAAAGCTATGAAGTATATTATTATTGGTTTAGGAAATTACGGCCATGTGTTGGCGGAAGAATTGTCCGCCTTGGGACACGAAATTATAGGTGCGGACATTAGCGAAAGTCGTGTAGACTCCATTAAAGATAAGGTTGCTACAGCTTTTGTCATTGATGCCACTGACGAACAATCATTATCAGTGTTGCCATTGAATAGTGTGGATATAGTTATTGTAGCGATTGGAGAGAATTTTGGTGCGTCGATACGAGTCGTTGCCCTGTTGAAACAGAAAAAGGTTCCTCGTATCTTTGCCCGTGCTATTGATGCCGTACATAAAGCGGTGCTTGAAGCTTTTGATCTGGAACGAATCCTGACTCCGGAAGAAGACGCAGCCCGTAGTCTGGTGCAACTGCTCGACTTCGGCACAAACATGGAAGGGTTCCGCATCGATCAGGATTATTATGTTGTGAAGTTTACGGTTCCGAAGAAATTTGTAGGATATTTTGTAAATGAGTTAAACCTGGATGAAGAGTTTCATTTAAAAATGATAGGCTTGAAACGGGCGAATAAGATCACCAACTGCCTGGGTATTTCTCTGACCGAGCTTCATGTGAAGAATGAATTACCGGAGAATGAGAAAGTGGAAGAAGGAGATGAACTGGTTTGTTACGGCAGATACCGGGATTTCCAAGCTTTCTGGAAAGCTATTTAATTTATTGGATTTCCGGTTTGCATTGATGAATCGTTACGGGATGTACTTTAACTTTGCATGCCGTAGATGTAAAATTGAGCTGCACAATCTGGCTTTGTGATGTTTCCGGTTTTCGTTGGTCGAATACAAAGTTGCCCAGACTATAAAAGATGGGCTTACCATTGAAATATTCCTCTTTCTGAGTGACGTGCGGATGATGTCCGATGATAGCATCCGCACCTGCACGAACGAGTCGGTGTGCTCCCTTTCTTTGGTTCATAGTAGGAGAGGATTGGTACTCGATTCCCCAATGGAGAATAACCACCACATAACTTTCGGGATTCTCTTGCTTGAAGTTCTTAATTTCCTCTTCTATTTCTTCCGTGGTTTGCTGGCAAATACCGGGATCATTTTCTAAATATACCCAATTCTCCAAAGGAAGTGTAACTGAATTGAAGAGTGCTACTTTAATTTTTCCTTTCTTTATCACTACGGGTTGGCAACTCTCGGAAGAAGTATTACCATATCCTATCGGAGTGATTCCTGCCGATAAGAGATGCTGATAAGTATCTGTCAATCCGCTTCGTCCCTGATCCATAGTATGATTATTCGCTAAAGCCGCATGACTGATGCCGGCTTTAACCAATTCTTCCATCCATCTCGGTTCCGCACGAAAAATATATTTCTTGTGTAGCGGCGAACGAACGGAAGTGACGGGACATTCCAGATTGATTACCGTAGCGTTCATTTGATGAAAGAGAGGAGCTACTGACGCAAATAAATCTTCGACACCTCCCCGTTGAATCTGTTGGCGTACCCCTCTGTCCAGAAGAACATCTCCGGTGAAAGCGATAGAGAGACATTCTTCTGGCGGGTGCTGGCAGGCAGTAAGCAGTAACAGGCCTATACTACCTATAATCCGGTTAATTTGGGAAAAGGATATTAGCATCCTGAACTATAAAAAACTCTGTCATCTACTTTAGGTTCTTTCTCCAGCAGGATATTTTTCATCCATTCCGGGACGGCAGGTGCTTTCTTTTCTTCCAGCATTTTCTGCCACTCTTCGTCCGTGAGCCGGGTATCCAGTGGCTGGACAAACTCGTAGTAACTAAATGTGGCACCACGAGTAAGATAGAGATTACCCTCTATTTCTACTACCACATAGATATTGTTGGCATTTCCTGTTGCCACATGCAGTACTCCATTCTTATCACATCCTCTCACGTTGCGGGTATAAATATCAGCTACTACAGCTATCGACTTGTCCGGACCTTGCACTAATGACCAGTTATCCAGATGTAAATCCGGATCGAGCACAGACAGAGTGAAATATTCTATACTACTTCCCATATACTCAAGAGTGCGATATTCCAGTTCGGTCAGTTTTTCTCCCCGCAGTTCCTTTTCAGTTACTTGAATCAGAAAGCTGACATAGTCTTGCAACTGCTCTGTTTTTCCTTTCAAGTCATCCGTCAGGCAATTGCTTTGTTGCAGAACCAGTCGGGTGGCTTGCAGAATTCCTGACATTTTCTTCCAGAAAGGAAGATTCGGTTCTACATATCCCACTACGATCGGATCAGGAGGACCGGCACCTCCACATTCTGCAGCCATGGGCTGTTCTCCGTAAAGGATCGCGTCATGCTTCAATTCAGCCCAAGATGCCAAAGCTGTATTCAGGTTCTTGTATCCCCATTCGGGTGTTTGCATAAATCCCGGCTGGCTCTTATCCGTTTTCTGCATGGTGAACAGACTTTTCATCCATAATTCGTAGACAGATACTTGCGCAGGCTGGGAAGCTTTGAATTTATCTTTCAGTTTTTGTAATTCTACGGTATACTGGTTCCAGTTGCCCGGTTCTTTGTAAAAATCAGTCAGTAAAGTCTCGGCGGAGTTTACTCCGAAAGCGGCAAAGACATCCAATCCTTTCGGATAAGCACGTTTGCTGTTTGGGGTGACATCTACCAATTCCTGAAGAACTTCATTATCTGCCAGATATCTTTGTGGCATAAAGTTGATTTTGTCCCGGCAGGAGATTTCTATTTTAGGTTTGATCCTGTTCTTGCTTTTTGCCAGTTCAATGAGCGCTTGATTCACCTTTTCTATTTGAACCGGAGTCAATGCATCTTCAGTATATTCTGCTTTATTTTTCTTCAGAATCTGTGCAATATCGAGAAGAGAAAGATTATCAGTCTCACCCATCAGGAAGGTAAGTGGTGTATAGACGCGTTGGTATAGTTCCATTAGTGGTGTCTTGGCCATATCCTTATAAGTGGATAGTACGGTAGCTTGAAAGATTGCTTGTTTGAGCTGTTCTTGTTGTTCTCTGCAAAAGCAGGCAGTTTGAAGCCACATCATAGCCTGAAAGTATGCCTGTAATTGGGGTTCACGGGTATAATGTCCGCGTGGTTTGAAAAGACTGTATGGGAAGTATGCCTCTTTGTATGAAAGAAATTCCGAGAAATCATCTTCTTGTGCATTAATATGTTCTATTTCCTGTTGATATGCTTTTTGATACTTAGCAGGGAGACTGGGCGTTTCCTTTGTCAGCAAATAATAAGGGATAGCATAGAAAGTAGCGGCATATTCTGCTATATCTTTCAGAGATTCGTCTTCTGTCTGACGGGAGATGCTTATGCAAGTTGCGTTGAGTGATAGACATAGTCTTTCCAAAGTAGGAATGATGTGTTGTTTCTCCAGACTTTTCAGTACATAAGAGAAATACATGTGAAATGCCTGTAAATATAAGTCAGTGGTGATGAAATTGGGCACTTGGCGATAATCATTCTCTTCGTAAGCATGAAACAACTGTAAGTTACTTCCCTCTGTAATGGCAAAGTTGTTCTGTTGTAATTTGGCTAGTAATGTCTTGTCTATATCTTTGAATTGGAACAGGTTGACTATATTATTTGCATTTCCTAAATAATAAGAGTCTCGTTGAGTAAACTGTTGCTGACGCATTTCTGCCATGCGAGCATCGATGCGTTCTACGAAAGTCTTCTCTTCAGCCGTCAGTTTGACTTCATCATAGTTTTCCGGAAATTTATTCTCTCCGTCCGCCTCCGATTCTTCCCATAACTTCCAGACAAGATCATTATACCATTTCGTATTGGCCGAGAAGAAAGCGTTGATGTCCGCTTCCATAAAATGATAACCATGTATAGCGTATGGATAACTACGTAATAAACGTAACTCCTGAAAAGAGTAACGACTGATATCCTGCTTCAAATCAATAGATTGAGGTAGAACCGTATCGGTCAATAATGAAGTGGCAGTCGTAACAGTATCTTGTGCCAATACCGTTGAGGTGTTTTTATTCTTGTTCTTGCATCCGCAGAGAATAAGAACTAGTGTACAGGACAGTAATAATAGTCGTCTCATGTTTTTCATTATTCTATAAATTGCCATATATAAATGATAGTATCTAACGTTAACGTTCAAGAATGCGTTTGGCCTCCTTTTCTTCTGTCTCGCGTTTCAGATATCCCTTAAAATCCAGACCAAAACCTCTCCATACATATTCCGCTATCAGAAATTTTCCACTTCGTTCCCGTTCCATGGTGCGTATCAACACAGGAGTATGTTCACGAATCACTCTGAAATCTTCCAAAGGTTGTGCTACTCTCGAACCTAACCAAAGTGGGCGGACATACGCTTCATCTGCAATCCGGTAAATGAATAACCGCTTGTCAGGTTTGGGATCGAATCGGGTAGGCTTGATAACCCCCACAATGATTTCCGGCATCCCGTCTCCTGTAACATCTCCATAATCAAACTGATAGACTGGATAAGGCAATTTCCAAACAGAGTGGGAGGGTTGGTCTGTATTCAAATGAATGACATAGAGCGAATCAGATTCTTTGTTCAGAGATACTTCCATGTGTCTTTGATTTACTTGCCATTCAAACCTGTTTTCTTTCCGGCATGAACAGAACATCAGTAAAAGACCTGTAAAAATAAGGAAGTGAATCCTGTGCGACATATCTGTAACGTTTTCTTTGGCAAAGATAGATATTAACCTGTATTTACCTGCTTCTTTTCTCGTAAAAGTGAAAGATCCAGTATATTATATATGAAAACCACCGGACTTCTTAACTAAAGAGAAGTCCGGTGGCTTATCAGATATTATAAAGCGTATGCCTTATTTCGTTTGAATACGAATATTTCCGGCTTTCACTCCGTTTGCTTTTGCTGTAAATACAATCTCTCCGGCAGTTTCACCGGCTTGCAGGATAGCTGTCAACATACCGTTGAAAGCATGCATCTTCGGAAGATGAAATTGTTCCAGATTTGTCGGGTCGCCATTGGCAGCGGCACGATATTTACCGGTTCCCTTTACCGAGAAATTTATCTGACGATTGTCGGCAGGGCAGAGGTTACCGTCTTTGTCTACTACTTTAACAGTCACATAAGCCAGGTCTTTTCCGTCTGCAGTCAGTTCGTTACGGTTGCTTACCAGTTCGATGTGATGAGGCTTTCCGGCAGTACGGACTACTTTTTCAGCTACCGCTTTTCCATTTTTGTCGTAGGCTACAACTTTCACTTCACCCGGTTCGTACTTTGTATCCATCCACATCAGGCGATAGCGGCTCTTTAGCGAACTATTATTCTTGCTTTGTTTTCCATAACTTTTGCCATTGATAAACAATTCGGCAGTAGGATAATTTGTGTACACAAAAACCGGAGTCACTTCACCTTCACGTCCCGGCCAGGTCCAGTGAGGCAGGATATGCAAGGTTTCCGCTTCCTTGTTCCATACGCTACGGTAAAGGTAATAGCGGTCTTTTGGTAAACTGGCAAGGTCGATGATACCAAACATTGAACTGTGGTTAGGCCATGAATCCGTATCGTATGGTGACGGTTCGCCCAGATAATCGAATCCGGTCCATACGAACTGTCCGATGGTCCAATGATGATCCTCAGCTAATGCAAAATCCTCGTCCGGAATATTCGACCAGGGACAAACTTCCACATCGTATGAAGAGCATTGATGATCTTCATATTTTGCCCCTTTCTTATCCTCTACCGGGAACTTGTATACGTCACGTGAACTGACAGTAGAAGCCGTTTCGCTTCCCAGAATCAGATTCTGCGGGAGTTGGTCGTATGACTCCTGATAGCGTTGCGTACGGTAATTAAGTCCCGGAATGTCAATCATTGCTGCAAATCCGTTGGCGAGTACACAAGTCACCTGGTCCATTCCGCAAGTGACAGGACGGGTAGGATCTTCACGATGACAGATATCCTGCAGGAATTTGGCCACTTTATAACCAACAGGACTGCATTGAGTCGGTACTTCGTTGCCGATACTCCACATAACGACGCAAGGGTTATTCCGGTAATTATGAAGCATATTTTTCATATCACGTTCCGCCCATTCATCGAAGTAGCGGTGATAACCATTTTCACATTTGGCGATGTCCCATTCGTCGAACGGTTCGATCATCATCATAAATCCCATTTCGTCACACAATGCAACGAGTTCGGGAGTCGGCATATTATGAGAAGTACGGATCGCGTCGCATCCCATATCTTTCAATAGCGTAAGCTGATGACGCAATGCTGCAACATTGATAGCGGCGCCCAACGGACCTAAATCGTGGTGATTGCATACACCCTGGAATTTGCGGTGCTCCCCGTTCAGATAGAACCCTTTGTCGGCAATGTATTCAATGCTGCGGATACCGAAACGTGTGGTGTAAGTATCTACCAGTTTATCATCCGCATAAATTTTAGAGACAGCCTTGTAAAGCGACGGACTTTCCGGCGACCAGAGTTCGGGCGCGTTTACTATGAAATTTTGTTCGAAAGGCTGTCCGTGATTGATGCGGCTTGTATTCTCTTTCCGGGTAACAACTTTACCTTCCGGAGAAATAATTTCCGTCTCTACACGGATGGCTGTTTTCTCACCGGCATTGTCTATCTTCGTTTGGAGACGTACTGTCGCAAAATCCTTGCTGACGTGAGGAGTCGTGATTTGCGTTCCCCATACAGGCACATGGATTTTGTCAGTCACAATCAGGTGTACATTGCGATACAAACCTGCTCCCGGATACCAGCGCGAAGATTGCGGACGGTTTTCCAAACGCACGGCAAGCGTATTGTTTTTACCGTCTTTATTCAATAAAGAAGTCACATTACAGTGAAAAGAATTGTAGCCGAAAGGCCAGAAACAAGCTTCTTTTCCGTTGATGTAGACACGCGCTTCACTCATGGCACCGTCAAAAAGTAGTGTCACTTCTTTGTCGGCAGGGGCGTCAAAACTGGTACGATACCATCCGGTACCTACATAAGGAAGACCGCCGGTACGTCCTGTCTTCAAGGAAGCTTTTTTCTCAAAGTTCTGTGTCACTGCCACGTTTTGGAGGTCATTGTTCATGTCGAATGGACCAAAAATCGCCCAGTCGTGTGGAATAACAACCGATTCCCATTGATTGTCATTGAACTCCGGCTGACTAGCCTCTTTAAAATCTCCTTTACTGAATTTCCAGTTCTTCTCCAGCAGTGCCTCACTGCGTTGCGCTTGCATAGTGCAGGCGGCGCCCATTAAAAGTACAGCTAATAACTGTTTGGGGTGTTTCATGTTTTTTTGCTTTTCAGGTATAAAATATTTTGGATTCGGCGTAAAGTTATAAAAAAGGATTCAATAATCTTATCTCTTGAAAGCATTAAATGCGCTGGTGGGTTTACCACTATCGTCAAACATGCCCTTTCCATAGTTCTTCCAACCACCATAACTCTGCGGTTCCCAGGAGAATACACCAAGACATTGTTCCACTTGTTTGGCTTTCGTCATAAAGTCTGTGAAAAAGTCTTCAGCTTCGGAATAGTCCCAGGGAATACCAATTTCGCACATCATCACCGGAGTGTTGTATTTGGCAATCAGATTTTTCATATTGGCAATACATTTGTTGTTCATATCTTCCCAATCATCGGCTACTCCCTCTGTCGGGTACATATCCGGATAAAGAGACATACCGATGACGTCCCATTTGGCATTGTTGTCATGCAAATAACCGAAAATCCGGTTGTATAGATTGGCATCATTTCCCTGGTCGAGGTGTACAATCACTTTCGCATTCGGATAAATCTCTTTAACAGCATTGTAGCCGGAGTTAATGAATTTCGCAAAGTTTTTAATACCGTCACTACTCGTTGTTTGTCCAGTGGGGAATAGCATTCCCTGATGAGTCTCATTGCCTACTTGCACCCATTCCACGTCAATGCCCATCTCTTTGATTGCACCGAGTACATCTTTGGTATGGTCGGCAATCGCCTGTTCCAGTTCTTCTACCGTATAGTTTTCCCAGGCTTTGGGTTTGGCTTGTTGAACAGGATCGGCCCATCTGTCACTGTAATGGAAGTCGATCATCAGGCGATAGCCCAAATTATGCGCTCTCCATGCTTTGAGCAATACGTCACCCTTATTGCACCAGCCTTTTACATCTTCCGTGTCATTTTCCGGGTTCACCCATACACGTAGACGAATTGCATTTATACCCAGGTCACGAAGCAGAGACATACATTCCTGTTCTTTTCCATCGGAGGTATAGAATTTATATCCGGAACTTTCCATTTCCGACAGCCAACTGACATCAGCTCCCCGGGCGAAGCCGGACATATCATAAATGGCTTCCGTCTTTTCCGGGAAATTCGGAGTATCATTATCATCATCACAAGCGGTGAAGATGCTTCCGCAAAGTAGTGCGGAAGCTATCATTATATATTTTCGTATCATAGTGATTCTGTTGAAATTAATAATCATGTTGTTGAACTTAGAATGTTATTCAGTGATTTCAGTCATTGTAAACTCCATCTTGTTGAGATCCAGCGTAATGCGATATTTACCCTCCTTGGCGGGTTTAATGTTATCACCATTCTGATCACTTAGATAGAGCCCACTTTCAGAAGTATAGTACAATCTCCAGTCCCAGTTAATCTGATCGGGATCCGTATTCATGAGGAAGTAGAATCCGTCACCGATGGTGGTGATATCGCATTCTGCGCTCCATATTCCGGTTTCCTCATCATATATCATCAGGTCTTTAGCCGTTGACCAGCCATTGAAAGTTCCATATACATTGATTTGTTTGATTTCAGTAGGCTTCCAGGTTAAGTTGACATAATCTACTTCGATTGTATAACTTTTCTTGCCGGAACCATCGAACCAGATGTTGTAATGCTCTCCTGTTGTAAGAGCAAGGCTATAAAGATTGTTGGGATCAGAGCCATACCATGTGTCTGTTGATGGGTCTACTATCTGGAAGTTTTCATTGCTGACGGTTTGGAATACAGTGCGATAAGTTCCCGCAGTTTTACCGGGTTCAAGTTTGCGGTATAACTTTCCCCACCATGAGTCGGCACCTTGCATTTCCAGATAAGAGGGATAAGTCGGTTCTACACTTCCTCCTTCCGTCACTTCCACTTTCCATGCTTGCGGGTCGTTCAGGTCAATAATCAATGTACATTCTCCGGCTGCTGGTACGTTTACTGTAATATTTCCGGCAGAAACATTTGTTCCGGTATTGAATGTCAATTCATTAGCAGAACCATTAAAGGCGAAAGGAGTATCTTTGGCTTTCGTATCATCAATGCTGTTATCAGCTCCGCTGACGCTGGTGTTATCATATAGTTTACCTGTTCCATTCATCTGAATATTGATAGTGCCGGCTCCTGTAGCAGTAAATATGCCCTGCCATTGATTCTTGTCACGTTTGTATTCCATCGTGATACCTCCGTCGATGCCACTTACATTGAGTGTTGGCATCCATAAGGCAGTCCATAGTTTTTTGGTGGTATTGACATTCGTATAGTAACAGCCCGATTGACCGGGGAACCACAAATCCCACGTTCCTTCAGCAGCGTCAGTTGTCAGGAAGAACGGAGTAGCCGTACTGCCCGATTTGGCTGTGTGCCAAACAGTACCATCGGCTTCCTGTAGATAGAAACCTTCCCAAGAAGTGGCTCCCATAAAGCCGATATAGTTGCCATCCGCATTGGCTGCATACAGATCTTTTCCTGAATCCTTGCCGTCTCCCTTATTGATAATATTGGCAAATCGCATATCAATTTCATAAGGAGTAACCATGACTTTTACCACATTACTGTATACAGGAGCGATGTTACTTCCGTTTCTTCCGGCAAGCCGGAAATAGAGCGGCGCTTCTTCTTCGGGAGTAGCTTTCAACTGATAAGCGACGATATTTAAAGCGGAGACAGAGTACGTCTTTGATACTCCACTTTCGGTCGTTTCCAGAATCTGCCCGGAGAAATCTTCCGTGCGTGAAACCTGTACGGAAGTTTGTACACCGGTGGTAGGCTGGTATCTTGAATCGCTCACTTGCAGCGTCTGGTCAGTCCAGGCAAGCGACAAAGCATAAAACTTGGCTGTCTCCTTTGTCAGTACGACAGAATTGGCAGAAGCTATCAATTCGTTCTCTTCCGGGCTGGAGAGAAAATAGGTATCCCCATCTTTCTCGCAAGCACCTAGTAATAGGAGAGCGGAAAGTAAAGTGAATAGATTATTTAGTTTTTTCATATCGTTGTTCCGTATTAATATGATTAATAGTTTTCATTGTATAAGTTTGGATTGGCCGTCAGTTCGGTAGCAGGTATCGGATAGATATTGTATTTGCTCTCTACTGCCTTACCGTCTTTTACGCCACCTTTCCATTGCCATACATAGCTGTTGGTTGTAAATTGATTGAAGCGGATCAAGTCCGTACGGCGATACCCCTCCCAATACAGTTCACGGGCACGTTCGTTGATGATAAACAGTTCATTGATTTCAGACTCGCTTTTGTTATGAGTGTTGTCGCCGAAAGCACGTTCCTGTAGCTCATTGATATAAGGCAGTACATTTGCCAGAGTCGCTTCCGTTCCTCCACGTACCACAGCTTCTGCCATCATTAAATATACATCGGCCAGACGGAATAGGGGATAATCTGTATTTACACCACCGTCTGCGGTGTTGGAAGCAGTCTGTCCGGCATCAGTCAGGTTAGTCCATTTTTCTACGAAATAGCCATTGCTTTGGTCATCTATCTTTTCCAGGTCCCGGGTTTGTCCGTCGGTAAAGAACATATATCGCTGGTCGGCTTCTTCGTTACCGGAGAAAAGTTGAGGAATTTCTCCGCGTACACGGAACATACCCCATCCTGATTTTACACCGTAATCTTCCGGTATCTGTTTTTCGGACGTGTTGCTCACTGCGCCACAAACAATGTAAGTGGATGATCCCCATGACACGAGATTGGTTGCGTCTACCGGGAGGGTGAAGATTATTTCGTTCGTACGTTTGTCATTGTCGGCATTAAACAGCTTGTAATAATCGCTTTCCAGTTGATAACCCTGTTCGATAACCTTTTTACAGGCTTTGATACATTCGTTGTATTTGGAAGTCTGGGTATAAACTTCCGCATTCAGATATAATTTGGCAAGTAATGTATATGCAGCTCCTTGGGAAGCGCGTCCGTAAGGACAGTTCGCTTTATTTAGCATTTCATCTTTAATGGCATTCAGTTCACTTTCAATATAATCGAAAATCTGTTGGGCTGTATAGCGGGGAGGTAGATATCCGACTAGCGGGTCATTTTCCGTCACAAACGGGATATTGCGGAACAGATCGAGTGCGTGATAGTAGAATAAAGCACGCATGAAACGGGCTTCGGCACGATAAATACGAATTTCAGTCTGCTCCTGGTCCGTGAACTGTGCTATCTTTTCATCGGTGGCATTGCGGAGAAACTCATTACATAAAGCAATGTTGTAATAGATACGGTAATACATATCCGATACCCAAGGATCATTAGCATCCCAACTCAAATACGTCAGTCCCGTCACGTTGTCACCGGACAGCCAGGTAGAAGCCACTTCATCCGTTCCACATTCCTGCAAGTTGAAGAAACAGCGCATATAATCCTGTCCGCTGTTACTACTCAAATCGTTGTCACCATTCTTTTCCTGTCCGGTGGTCACCATGGCTGCATAGATTTTTCCCAGGACGGCTTTATAGTTTGCAGCACTGGTATATATGGTAGAAGATGTTTCTTCTTCGTGTGGATATTGGTCCAAGTCGCCTATGCAGGAACTCATCAGGAGTGCGCTGCAAAAATAAAAGGCTGTATAAAATATCTTTTTCATAATCGATGCTTTTAGTAATTAGAAGTTAATACCTATGTTGAGAGAGAAAGTACGCGGGCGCGGATAAAACGAATTGTCCACACCGTCGGGAACTTCCGGGTCAACGCCGCTGTATTTGGTGATACAGAATACATTTTGCACCATGGCACTCACATTCAGACTGCATCCTTTATAAATAGTGCCGAAGTTGTAACCCAATGAGAGATTATCCATTTTCAGGAAAGAAGCATTTTCTACATAATAGTCAGAGAGATATTGACGTGTCTGGAATCCTGTTTTCAGATAGGTTGATGACAGGTTGTTCAGCTGGTAGGAGTTGTAGCTGACAGTTTCCCAGGCACCGCTGTTCATAGCCATCGCGTTATAGACATAGTTTCCGATATTGGCACGCAGGCTGGTGCTCAATGTCCACTTCTTGTAGCGCAATGAGGTACTGAAACCGAGGATATAGTCGGGAGCCGGAGAGTGGTAGCGGTACAAGTCGTTCGAGTTGATTTGTCCGTCCCCGTCGAGGTCTACGTAAGCTCCTTCTATCGGTTTGCCGGTTTTTTCATCATACAGCTGATGGTAAACGTAGAACATATAAGGAGCATATCCCTCGCTCAATGTCTGTACCTGATAACTGTCGATATACGGACCTACAGAAGTGTTGGTGGCAGGCGTACCGGCTGTCAGTGATAAGTTTTTCACTTTCATCTTCTGCCATGTCATGTTGAAACTCAAGTCCCAGTTCCAGTCCTTGGTCTGTATGGGCGTTGCGTTCAGACTGAATTCCACACCCTGACTGTCTACATTTCCGACATTTGTCGTGATGTTACGATCGAATGTAGTACCGGCAGCAGCAGGTACGGTGGCAATCAGGTCTTTGGTCTGACGGGTGTAGTAGTCGAAACTACCGGTGATGCGGTCTTTGAGGAAACCGAAATCAAAGCCCATATTCCATGAAGTGGTTGTTTCCCATTTCAGGTTGGGTACATACGCTTTGGGGCGGTAAGTAGGAGTCGGGGTATCTCCGATAAGGGAACCGGCACCACTTTGGCTGATCGTATAGATAGGGAGGTAGTTGTAATTGCCTATACCGTCTTGCTGCCCGGTGACACCATAACTTGCACGCACTTTCAGGGTGCTGATAACTTTATTGTCTTTCAGGAATGATTCTTCTGTCACTCTCCATCCTAATGCTACTGACGGGAACGTACCCCAACGTACATTTTTAGCGAAGCGCGAAGTGGCATCGCGACGTACAGTAGTAGTCAGCATATAGCGGGAGTTGAACGAGTAGTTCAGACGACCATAGTAGGAGAGCAATACATGGCGTTCGTCTTTAGCCTTTGAAGTTTTTTGTATTTCTCCCAGTGTATTCATTTCGTAGTAAAGCGGAGTTGTGGATTTCCAGTACTGATAATCATAACCGGCTGTTACGTCAAAGCTACTTTTGATAGGTTCCACCAATTTGTTGTAGTTGGCATACAGAGTCAAAAGGCGGTTTTCCTTTTTTTGTGGACCGTAACTGTAATCCAGACCGGAAGTTGTGTAATTCTGTGCAGCTTCTGCCGGAACATATACACTTCCCTTACCTTGTGCATAGTCGTAACCTAATGTAGCGTGCAGTTTTAAATCGGGGAAGAAATGAACACGATAGTCCGCATCGATATTTCCGATGAAACGTCTTACGTTACTTTGGGAATCATTCATTTTGATAAGTCCCACCGGGTTCATTACAGCACCGTTGGCTGGTGCACCTGTATTGTCTATTGCTTCCGTGTATCCTCCAAAAGTATCCAGTCCTGAATAAACAGGGATGGTTGGATTCATTGTAGAAGCTGCCCAGATAGCATTCGTGTTACCAAATGTATTGTTGTTAATAGACCCTTTCGCATTAATATTCAGTTTCAAGTGGTCTTTGAAGAAAGAGGGGGTTACCATGATGCTTCCCGTGTAGCGTTCTGCGTTGTCTGTGCGTAACAAACCGCTTTGATTGTAATAACCTACTGATATACGAAATGGCCAGTTTTTAGCAATTTTTCCGGAGATACTAAGATTATTATCCGTACCGAAAGCATTCTGGTAAATCTCATCATTCCAGTCCGTATGGGCTGTGCCGAGTAAAGATTGTTGGGCAGTCGTTCCTTGCGTACGGATAGTGTTGACAAATTGGTCATAACTTAGCATATCAGCCAGCTTGGTACGTGTCTGGATGGAATTTGTCGTACTGAATGTAATCTTCAGTTTATCCGAACTTCCTTTCTTGGTAGTAATCAGAATAACCCCGTTGGATGCACGCGAACCGTAAATGGCAGTCGAAGAAGCATCTTTCAGAATGGTCATACTTTCGATATCGTTTGGGTTGATGAGGCTAAGGAAATTCCCGTCATTACCGCTGATGCCTCCCTGTTCCAAAGGAACGCCGTCCAGTACGATCAAAGGGTCATTACTAGCGTTCAGTGAAGCACCACCACGTACACGGATCGTACTTCCCGCAGTAGGAGAACCACTGTTGGACATGATTTGCACACCGGAAATCTTACCATTAATCAGTTGCTCGGGAGAGCTGACCAACCCCATGTTGAAGTCCTTGCTGCTGACGTTAGTTACCGAACCTGTCAGGTCGCTTTTACGCTGCGTACCATAGCCGATTACTACAACGTCGCTCAATACCTGTGAATCACTTTTCAACTGGACATTCAAAGTAGTACTGTTGGCAGGAACAGGTACTACCTTTGTTTCATATCCTACATAAGAGAATTGCAACTCTTTGCTGCCCTGTGGCACATTGAGTGTATAATTACCGTCGAAATCGGTCACTGTTCCGGTAGAAGTACCGACAATGAGGATACTAACTCCGATCATCGGTTCCTTGTTCTCGTCAATCACTTGTCCGGTGATTTTCTTGCCTCCTTGTTGGGCGAAGGCAGGAATGGTGCCTCCTAAAAAGGCTGTACACAACATAAGTAGTACAGTCAGATGGCGTAGATTTAAGATATTCCTGTTCATAATTACTGTGTTATTGATAATAGATTTATTTTTACTTTTTATTTAAAAATCAGCGGCTTTTCCCTTTCTGTCTCTTCCGTTTGCTACCCCCTTTCAGAAGGCTTCAGACGTGGTTCAGACGAAAGATTTGTTCCTCACCGAGGAGGACCTTGTTCCTCACCGAGGAACGACCCTTTCCTCACCGAGGAACAAAGGCTTCGACAACGGGGAACTTTAAGAACGATTATTCCAGCCAGATATTTCCTAGTTCAATCTCAACTAAACCTTTCTTGTTTCCTGACATTGACAGCTCCAGCTTCTCAATCCTTTCCGGTAAAAATGCGATTTCCGTTTCCGGATGGAAATACTGTTTCAAGAATGTCGGATAAGCTATCGGCAGCAGCGCCGTGTCTGTCTGGCGTAAATCTTTCAACGGTATCCGTATGATTCCCTCCGATGATGGAGCAGGACAAGGGCTTTTATAAGTATATCCGTCTGACGTTACGAAACCGGCACTGAATCCTTCCGGAAGTGCTTTCGTGCGATTTACCCGGATACAGAGAACGCTACAACCCTTTACTCTTTCTTTTCTTTCTTCAATCAGGTTCTTTACGAACGTGCGGAGGAAATAGTGCGGATTTTCTCCTTTAGGAGTAAACCGGAACCGGAGCAAAGGTTTTTCCACCGGAGAAGAATCAACCAAAGTACGTTGGAGATCATTCCATTCGGGAAGCGTGTATGCTTCTATCCGGCTATCTGCGTCCGTAATAGTCAATAGTGGTATCGCACTATCTGGGGCAACAACACGAGTAGTCCAATAGGCTCCGGAAGTATAATTCCAGTCCAGTGGATTTCCCTTTATTCCCGATGATGAATTCCTGTAATCGGAATTTCCTGTGGGATAAGTGCGAGTGCTGTTGCCCCGGCATACGATGATGTTATACCTGAAACAATCATCCTTTATTTCTGTAGCGGGTATCGTTGCCTGATAGGTATATCCGCCTGTACGTTTCATCTTGATATATGGATTATGCTCATTCCAAAAAGATATCTTATCGGTGTAGATAATCACAGAATCCGGGAATTCGGTTCCTACCACCTGTGCACTAATCGTCAAATCCTTATTTGCTTCAGTGGTTGCCGATGGAGTATGAATGACTTTATAATCCGTCACACGTGGAGCAGGAGCCACATATTCTCCGATGCGGATGGAATTCCATTGAGAGTCTGCCTGCCAGTTCTGTTTGGGCGTACAGTTTTTACGTTTCAGCAGATAGGTACCCGGACAAAGTCCGCGGATAATCCCGTCTGTCACATCTCCTTTCTGCTGATTTCCTTGATTGAGGGCCGTAAAGGTAAATTCCATCCCTAAATCAGGTATTTGCAAAGCCATGTCCCAAGCACCATAAGCGATGGTAACCACTTCTTTATCGAGTGACGGTTTGGCAAACGGATCGTTCACTACTACCGCGTCCGGCATCACTTCCAGTCTCCAGACTCCCGGTTCGAGGCAATCCATGAAATAAGCACCTGTTCCCTCATAATGAATGATCGGAGAACTGCCACAACCGGCAATGGAAACAAGTTGTGACGCATCTTTGGGCCGGGTGTTGGTATGATTGGAATAATAGAATTTCTTTCCATTATTTAATTCGCTCAAGTCCTCCGTATAACTGACGAGAAAACCGTCACCAAATAAAGTGTCCTGTGGATAACTGCCGTATGATTCACCTCTTTTCAGACTGCGTGCAGCTTCGGCAGCTATCTTCATACTGATGGCTTTATGAGGCGTATAGGCAAGATTCAAGAAATGAGTCTGATATTCCGTATTGGCATAAGCGATATCCATCGGATCATACGCAAACTGGGTAATCCATTGAAAACCTGCTGTACGGAAAGTGCGTACCATGGCCGGATACATATAAGAATACATGATATCTGCCGGATCGAACTCATATACCATCCGTGTTTTCTTATCGAATCCTTTCACTTTATCGGAAAAGGGAATATCATAGCGGTCTATATAGGGAAGGAAATTTCCCTGCTGTGTCTGTCCAGATACCAGTCCGATGGGATACCATTGATAAGTAGTTCCCTGAATGGCAGTTTCGTAATAAGCCTCTACTACATATCCGTTGTGGCTTACATTATAGAATACAGGTTTGCGGTTTCCTGTTTTATTGATCGCTTTCAGCATCCGGTTAATATAGGCTTTTACCTCTTCTTTCGTACCGGAATGACAAGGTTCATTATTGATTTCGAATCCAACAATGGAGGGATCGTCTTTATAAGCTAACCCCGTATATGGATTGACGTGCTTCACCAAACCATGAAGATAGGTTTCTTGTGCAGCGATAGCTTCCGGATGGGAGTGCATATCGCATTTATCATATTTATAGGAGAAGCCGCCCGTCTGTATGTTTCGTTCGGGATATCCGTTCCCGAAGTTGGTCTGCGCGGTAATCACAATATGAATATTGCGTTCTTTGAGTTTGGCAATCAGGTAGTCCATCAAGTCGAGATGCTCGTTTTCGAGGAGATTTCCCTGTCCGTCTGTCAGTTCCACATCCCATAAATGAATACGGTAAGCATTCAGTCCCAGACGGGAGATATGATATACATCTTTATCTATAGCAGCTTTGCGGTCCAGTCCCAAATATCCAATGGCACGGTAAGCATGGGCGAAAGGCAGCGTATAATTAACACCGAAAAAGGAAGCCTCCCGGCGGGTGTCACTCCAACGCATCACCCCATTTCCATCTATATATATAATAGGTGTAGAGGATGATTTGCCTTGCACTTTGACAAAGGCAGATATCAAACAAATAAAGGTAAGGATCAACAGTCTTTTCATGCTATCAAATTTATCGGTTTATTGACAGCAACAAAAGTAATTTATTGGTCATTTCAATAAAAGCACAGATTGGACATATAAGGATAAAAATAGGACGAAATGCCCCAAAATGCCTCTACAGGTCTTCATTAAGGTACTGGCGTGGCGTTTTTCCGAATTCTGCCTGAAAACATTTGGAGAAGTAAGAGTGATTGGAAAAGCCTACCATGTACATCACTTCGGCAATGGTAAATTTCTTTTGTTGCAACAACATGGCCGCCTTTTTCATCCGGATCGATTTGATGTATTCCACTGGAGACATTCCGGTCAGCTGTTTGATTTTCCGGTAAATCTGCTTATTGCTGATACCGGATAATTCACAAAGTGCATTTACATTCAATTCCGATTCAGAAAGATGGTCCTCAATCAGGCGGATAATGTTCGACAGAAATTTCTCATCTTGAGATTCTGCTTCGATTGGTTTAAGAACAGGCAACGATTCCAACTGCTTTTTCACCTGTGTCGCCGGAATCTCTTCTTTCTCTACGGCGATGACAGGGATATTCAGGCCAATGGAAGTTCCTTTTCCTTCGTTCGAGGTGACTCCGTTGATGTGACCGCCATGAAGTTCCGTATAAGTCTTGACCAGATAAAGTCCGATACCTGTACCTTCCTTATTGCCGGAATGTGGAGACTGGAAAAAGCGCTGGAAGATATATGGAATATCTTGTTGCGGGATTCCGCTTCCTGTATCTGAAACACAGATATCCAACAATCCCGTTTCTTCACGATAGAAAAGAGACAGACGGACGCTTCCGCCATCCGGGGTGAATTTGACGGCATTTGAAAGCAGATTATCTAAAATCACTCCAAGTTTGATGGCATCCATATCAGCATAAATCTTGGCTTTATTCGTCTCGAAATGGAATGTGATCTGTTTGTTTTCCTCATAGACGGAAAACAGGCTACGGCTGAATGACACAAGTTCGATGCGCGACAAAATCAGCAGCGAATCTTTATTATCCTCTATCCGGTTGAAGTTTAATACCTGATGAATCAATGAGTTTATTTTCATTGCATTACGCTGCACCTCCTCCAGTGTCTGTTTCTCATGCACTTCTTCTGCAACGGGGAGCAATTGACTGACAGGAGCGATAATCCGGCTAAGCGGTGTCTTTAATTCATTAGACAAATTGGTAAAGAAAGCCATTTTCTGGCGTGATTGTTCCAGAATCTTCTCTTTTTCCATCCGTTCCATTTTTAGACGGTTCTTGACACGGAAAAAGTTGATAACCCAGGCAATGAGGCTCAAGAATAAAAGAATGTAGATTATCTTTGCCCAAAGTGTGTAATACCATGGAGGGAGAATTTTAATATTCAGGATATATGGATGCTCGGAAGGAGAACCGCTCTTTTCTACTTTGCTGATTACCAGCTGATAATCCCCATAACCCAGATTACTGTACGTAATGCGATTCGTGTTGGATTGCAGGAAATTCCATTCTTTGTCCATACCTTCCAGCCGGTAGACGAATTCATGTTTTTCTTCTAGCGAATAGGGGAGGTCTGAAAGTTCGAAAGCCAGGTTGTTCTGGTCGTATTTTAGTTCGATAGCATCGGTATAACGGATGTTGGGAATATTCTCTCCAGTATGCGGAGACATCAGTTGATTGTTGATATATAAGGCAGTCAGTAAAATGGAGTGTTCCGGCTGATTCATGGCTTGTATTTCGGGACGGGATATGCCGAACCCGTCTGCACCTCCCAGATAGATATTTCCATCTTCCGGATCAAACATGAGACTGGTGAAACGTTTATCCGTCAGGCTTTGCTGGCGGGCATCCATTGTTCTCCGGTCAATGATCCAAAGTCCGTTAGTGGTGGAAACCCAGATATGTTCTTTTACAGAGGTCATAGACAGAATCTCGTTATTGCTGAAATTGCCGAAAGAGATACTTTGCTGACTCGAGTCTTTGGGATTGATACGCATCACCCCTCCGTGAAATCCTACCCAAAGCATGCCGTCTTCATCCCGTAAAAGGTAGTTCGGGCTCTTCTCGCCACTTAATTCATCGGCAAACAGCTTTGTCACTTGCCGCGTACGGGCATTGATTTTGTCTATTCCTTTGCTGTTGTATAACAATACCCATACATTACCTTCCGCATCAGGGACAATCTGATTAATGAACATCCCCGACAGCCCATTATGAATGGAATAATTTTGATCGGCCACATACGATCTTCCGGCAGATTGTATCAGTTTATGTTTGTCCACAACAAAGATACCTCCGAGACAGGTGGCGATCCAAAGCTTCCCGTCAGTATCTTCAAACAGGTAATAAGCCCAGTTGGTATTATAAGTTCCTGTACTGTCTACGATGTTGTAGTGTACAAATTGATGGGTATTATAGTCATAGCGGTTGATACTTCCGTCTGTGGCTATCCATAACTGCTGTTCTCTATCCTCGTAGATGTGTCGTATCCGGTTGTGGGATAACGGATGGTTTTTATCCCCCATTCTATACCAGATAGCATCGTGTTTATTGCCTGCAGGATGGGTGAACCGGATCACTCCGTTTGTACCTCCGAACCAATAGAATCCTTTGGAATCCCGGAACAGGGAATAGAACTGATTTCCGTCTCCTGTGCCTGTGATTTGAGAAATCGGTACAAATTGCAGCGCACTGTTATAGCGTGATAGGGAAATGCCATAATCTGTTCCCAGCCAGATATTATGTTCCTGATCCGAGAATATGTTCCAGATAATATTGTTGGTTAGTGACTGGATATTGCGTGAATCGTGAATGATATGCTGCAAAGGTTCTTTGTCATTCTGGTACACATAAAGCCCGTTGTCTGTACCTGCCAGCAAATTTTCATCTCCGTCCAGTGCCAGTGATTTGATGGAGTTGTTATGAAATACCTCTATCGCCTTCATCTCTCCTGTAGTGGGATTGTATTGGAAGAGATAACCTTCCATCCCGATCCAGATACATTGTCGGGTGGTATCTTCCAACAGAGAATTGACAAACAAATTGCTGCCTCCCCGGTTAACTGGCAAAAGGATGTTTTCAAATTTTCCACTTGCCTGTACATAGCGGCATAATCCGTTGTAAGTACCTATATAAATTTGATTATCTTTTGTATGAATGATGGAATAGATGGTGTTATGAGGCAATCCGGTCTGTTTGCTATCGAAATGATTCAGTTGACGGCTTTTTAACTGATAAGTATATAATCCGTTCAACGAACCTATCCACAATGTATCTCCCTGGAGTACCATGGTACGGACATCCGTTGGAAAATCAGTATCCGGTTGCTCATATTTGTCTGTTCGATAGTTATAAACAAGAATCCCGTTATCTGTTCCCAGATATAAATAAGTGTTATCTGCTATAATACCGCAGTAGATACGTGTGTTAGTACGTTCTCCATACGTGAAATGCTGTTGTGTGGAATAACCGTCATAACTGAATAACCCCTTGTTGGAACCCACCCATATCAGTCCCTCGCTATCTTGCAGGAAGCAACTAATCACCGAAGCTTCGGCCCCGAGATAGATGTTGTCGAATTGCTGATAATTTACTTTTTGCCCATACACATTGCCACTGCTACAGTAGGCAAGGATGAGAAAAAGAATTGTTGTAATTCGTTCGCGCATGGTGTTAGGTTTGCAGGTTTTTAAATCTGTAATTGTTGTAAAAGTATTCCTTCTTTCCTGCAAATGTAGGAAAAATGTCGGTTACACTTGTAAATATCCCGCTCTTTTTGTTCCTTTGCTATCTATTTATAAACAGAAAACTTACGTATGAGAAAACTAATTTATTGGCTTTTATTGCCGTTGGCAGTGGCTGTGAGTGCATGTGGCGGTAAAAAAGGATCTTCAGATAATACGTCGACATTGGCGATGATAGACAGTGTGGATGCTCACGGATTGCAGCGTATGCAGACGTCTAAGAGCGAAACCGACTTTAAATTTAAGGGGAAAGATTATCATTCCCTCGTTTCGCGTACTCCGGATGAAAATCTGCCCCATGTGACAAACGAGCTGGGAGATACCTATGTCGACAATAAAATAGTGTTGCACCTGACTCGTGGTAATGAAACCGTGTTGAACAAGACCTTTACCAAGAATGATTTTTCATCGGTAGTCGATGCGAACTTCCTATCTAAGTCTATATTGGAAGGCATTGTATATGACAAGACCACTCCGCAGGGGATTGTCTATGCCGCAAGTGTTTGTTATCCGCAGACAGATTTGTATATGCCGCTTTCCATAACGATCACTGCCGATGGAAAAATGAGTATACAGAAAGTAGATATACTTGAAGAAGATTATGACGATGAAGCCCCCAATTAAGTTTGTAGGCGGGTGTTGACAGTAAAATTACACAAATGTGAGAACATTTGAGACAAAAGAAAGGCAGCCGATGAGGTTGCCTTTCGTATTTTTGCACCGTCAACAAACTTAATACCGAATAGAATGAAGAAAAACATTTTTGCTATCTGTGTGGTAGCAGTAGGATGTACGGCACTGACCGCTCAAACCAAAGATACACAAACGTTGGTTCCGCTTACGGAACGGGTAAACGTGCAGGCGGATTCGGCACGCGTCAATCAAATTATAGACGATTGCTGGGTAGCAGTAGGGACTAAAAAGCCTCATGCAATTCAACGCGACTTCACACGTATGTTCAACGGTAAGCCTTCCTATCGTTTTGAATTGAAGGAAGATGATAACACCCTGTCAGGATATGCCAAAGGGGAAACAAAAGGGCGTGCGGAATTTTCTTATTGTTATGCAACTTCCGATGATTTCAAAGGCCTGCCTGCCGATGTTTATCAGAAAGCACAGATTACCAAAACTGTATATCATCATGGGAAAGGTATTTGTCCGCAAGGAGCTTCCCGCGACTATGAGTTTGCCGTATATATTCCTTCTTCATTGGGTAGCGATGTCTCGACAATTTTTGCCCAATGGCATGGGATGCCGGATCGTACATTGGTACAAACTCCACAGGGCGAAGTGAAGAAACTGACGATTGACGAGTTCGTTGAACTGGAAAAGACTACAATCTTTAAAAAGAATGAAGGGCACGAGAAAGTAGCCAAGCTGGATAAACAAGGTAATCCGGTGAAGGACAAACAAGGAAATCCTGTATATCAGGCCGGAAAGGCCAACGGATGGCTCGTGGAACAAGGAGGCTATCCTCCATTGGCGTTCGGGTTCTCCGGCGGATGGTTCTATATCAAAGCAAATTCCGACCGTAAGTGGCTGACGGATAAAGACGACCGTTGCAACGCAAATCCCGAAAAAACACCGATCATGAAACCTGTAACATCAGACTATAAAGCATCGACCATTGCTTACAAAATGCCTTATGCCGATTTTCCGAAAGACTGCTGGATTACATTCCGCATTCATATCGACTGGACAGTCTATGGCAAAGAGGCGGAAACGATTGTAAAACCGGGTATGCTCGATGTGCAGATGGACTATCAGGAAAAAGGGAAAAAGGTTAGTAAACACATTGTAGACAATGAAAAAATCATGATTGGACGTAACGACGATGATGGTTATTACTTCAAGTTCGGTATTTACCGTGTAGGTAATAGCACTAAGCCGGTATGTTACAATCTGGCAAACTATTCAGAAAGGTAATTAGTCAGAAGGTAAAAAGAGAGTGATATCCGGATGTTCTTTTTGTGCGCATCCGGATATTTTTTTAGTTCTTTTACCGTTTATTTGTCAGCGCAGCAATGATAGTGATACCATTTTTACTGTCATAATTTGCTGATTGTAATAAAGTTAAAAATGATAAAAAATAGGACTGCATCTAGTAAGTACGTGTCAGGTATGCAAAAAGATTTGTTTTTTTGCCGCTTGCCAAATGGCATATATAAAATAACTAGTGATGCAAATGATGAACAAAAATGGGTTTAGCCGATGTGCAGAGTTCTACATCGGTCGTTTGCGAAAGGAAGGAAGGCATTCTACAGCGCATGTCTATAAGAATGCTATCTTCTCTTTTAGCAAATTTTGTGGCACGTCCAATGTGTCGTTCAGACAGGTCACCCGCGAGCGTTTACGACGTTACGGGCAGTATCTTTATGAGTGTGGCTTGAAGCCTAATACGATTTCTACGTATATGCGTATGCTTCGTTGTATTTATAATCGAGGAGTGGAAGCAGGTAGTGCACCTTACGTACCCCGATTGTTTCATGATGTTTATACGGGAGTAGATGTTCGCCAAAAGAAAGCTTTGCCTATCGGTGAATTACGTAGACTTTTGTATGAGGATCCCAAATCGGAGCGTTTGCGTCGAACACAGGCTATTGCTGCCCTGATGTTTCAATTCTGTGGAATGTCATTCGCGGATTTAGCTCATCTGGAGAAATCAGCTTTAGATCAGAATGTGTTGCGATATAACCGTATCAAGACTAGAACTCCGATGAGTGTGGAAATACTTGATACTGCAAAGGAAATGATTAACCGGCTTCGTAGTAACCAGGATTCTCATCCTGATTCTCCAGATTATCTGTTTGATATTCTTAGTAGTGATAAGAAACGGACGGATGAAAGGGCTTATCGGGAATACCAGTCTGCCCTTCGTCGATTTAACAACCGTTTAAAGGACTTAGCGAGAGCTTTACGTTTGAAGTCTCCTGTCACTTCTTACACACTTCGTCATTCTTGGGCAACGACAGCGAAGTATCGGGGAGTATCGATTGAAATGATTAGTGAATCATTGGGACACAAATCTATAAAAACCACACAAATCTATTTGAAAGGCTTCGGACTTAAAGAACGTACGGAGGTGAATAAAGGGAATTTATCTTACGTGAGAAACTGTTGTGTAGACAGATGATAGATATGTAAAATGTTGATAATCAGAAGTAAAATATGTGTGTTACTTCTTAGGTAACAGAACTTAAATTTGACGCAAAGATAGACAAAAACACGAATAGTAAGCAAATATTCTTCCACTTTTTTTCGTTTTATCTGAAACATAGAGCAAAAAACTATCTGAACATGAAATAATCTTATTTCCATGCTCTATACTTTTTCATTGCCTAATTCAATAGTTTTCTTATTGAATATTAGGCTTTTCCATTTTCTACGCCTTTGTCATGTATGTGATTTCTATTTTCACTGTAGTATGCGTTTCGTGTATGTATTGTCTGTTACCTAAGAAGTAACAGATGAACATGGGGTAAAAAAGTATGATTTTAACGAAACCGAAATCAGTAAATGCCGGGCCTAGTAGTGGGACAGGGGAAGGCGTAGCACACTCAAAACGCTGGTATGTAGCACTCGTTCGAATGCATCACGAGAAGAAAGTTGCCGAGCGTTTATCTAAGATGGGAATTGATTCTTTTGTTCCTGTTCAGCAGGAAATTCATCAATGGAGTGACCGTCGTAAGATGGTTGAATCTGTTCTTCTTCCAATGATGGTATTTGTTCATGCTGATCCATCTGAACGTAAAGAAGTTCTAAGCTTTTCTACAGTGAGCCGTTATATGGTGATGCGTGGAGAAAGTACTCCAGCAGTGATTCCTGATGAACAGATGGCTCGTTTCCGTTTTATGCTTGATTATTCAGAAGAAGCTATTTGTATGAATAGTTCTCCATTGGCACGTGGTGAAAAAGTTCGTGTCGTGAAAGGACCTTTGACTGGACTGGTTGGTGAATTGGTCAGTGTTGATGGTAAAAGTAAAATAGCAGTTCGGTTAAATATGCTTGGCTGTGCCTGTGTAGATATGCCTATTGGTTATGTTGAATCTGCAGACATTCATGTGGGCTAATTTTTCTAATTTGAATTGATCGATGAAAATACAAACGCTTTTTCGGACTCTTCTTCTATTTTTGATACTGGGAGTTTTTTCTCCCTTAATGGCTCAAAATATGAGCGACTCTCAAGTTCTTGAATATGTAAAGGACGGCATCCGTCAAGGTAAAGAACAGAAACAACTAGCCTCTGAACTGGCACGTAGAGGTGTGACCAAAGAACAGGCAACTCGTGTGAAGCAACTATATGAACAACAAAACAATGTTAATGCTTCCAATGCAACGGGTACCGATGTCAATGAATCACGTCTTCGTGAGGAAATGAAAGAAAACACTTCCGATATGCTGGAAGACCACCCGAGCACTCAAGACCTCGCACGTGGGAACCAGGTTTTCGGACGAGACATCTTCAATACCCGTAACCTGACTTTTGAACCGAGCGTCAACATCGCCACTCCCTTGAACTATCGTCTGGGTCCCGGTGATGAAGTGATTATTGATATCTGGGGAGCCAGCCAGAACACTATCCGCCAACAGATTTCTCCTGACGGCACGATCAACATTCAGAAAATAGGTCCTGTCAACCTGAACGGACTAACTATTGCTGAAGCCAATGACTATCTCAAAAAAACATTAAACAAGATATATAATGGTCTTAATAATGCGAATGATCCCACCTCTGACATCCGTCTGACTTTGGGCAGCATACGTACTATCCAGATCAATGTAATGGGTGAGGTTGTCCAACCGGGCACTTACTCCCTCTCTTCTTTTGCCACAGTCTTTCATGCACTTTACCGTGCGGGTGGAGTCAGTGACATAGGAAGCCTTCGCAATGTGCAGCTGGTACGTAACGGCAAAAATATCGCCACGATCGACGTCTACCAATTTATCATGAAAGGAAACATTCAGGATGACATTCGTCTTCAGGAAGGGGATGTAGTAATAGTCCCCGCCTATGACGTATTGGTTAAGATCGACGGAAAAGTGAAACGCCCCATGCGTTTCGAAATGAAAAAGGATGAGAGTCTATCCACTCTTATCAGCTATGCCGGTGGCTTTGAAGCCGACGCCTACACCCGTTCCTTGCGTGTCGTACGTCAGAACGGACAGGAATATGAAGTAAACACAGTCAAAGACCTTGACTATAGTGTCTATAAAATGCGAAACGGTGATGTTGTGACCGCCGAAGCCATCCTTAACCGCTTCATCAACAAACTTGAAATCCGTGGAGCCGTTTATCGTCCCGGCATCTACCAGTTGAATGGAAAACTGAATACTGTCCGTGAACTGGTAAACGAAGCCCAAGGCCTGACCGGTGATGCTTTCTTGAACCGTGCCGTTCTCTACCGCCAGCGTGAGGACTTGACTACCGAAGTTGTTCCAGTAGACATTAAAGCTATCATGGACGGTACTTCCCAAAACATCATCCTGATGAAAAACGATATCCTTTATATTCCTAGTATTCATGACCTGGAAGACAGGGGCAACGTCGTAATCCACGGTGAAGTAGCCAAACCTGATTCTTATCCTTATGCGGATAACATGACCCTTGAAGACTTGATTATTCAGGCGGGTGGCTTGCGTGAAGCCGCTTCTGTAGTCCGTGTAGATGTATCCCGTAGAATTAAGAATCCTCGTAGTACAGTAGATAACGATACTATTGGCCAGATATACACATTCTCTTTGAAAGAAGGCTTTATTGTAGATGGAACTCCCGGCTTTGTCCTTCAACCTTATGATGAAGTTTATGTACGTCGTAGTCCGGGTTATCAGGCTCAACAGAATGTGGTTGTTGAAGGTGAAATTCTGTTCGGAGGCTCTTATGCAATGACCAGTCGTGAAGAACGTCTTTCGGACTTGATAAATAAAGCTGGAGGTGCAACGAATTATGCCTACTTACGTGGTGCAAAGTTAACCCGTGTAGCCAATGCAAGTGAAAAGAAACGCATGAGTGATGTGATCCGTTTGATGAGCAGGCAGTTGGGTGAAGCTATGATGGACTCTTTGGGTGTTCGTGTGGAAGATACCTTTAGTGTTGGTATTGACTTGGAAAAAGCATTAGCGAACCCTGGCAGTACAGCAGATATTGTCTTACGTGAGGGTGATGTGATTTCCATTCCGAAGAACAATAATACAGTTACGATCAATGGTGCTGTGATGGTTCCGAATACGGTTTCTTATATAGAAGGACAGAAAGTTGATTATTACCTGAATCAGGCCGGTGGTTATTCTGAAAATGCGAAAAAGAGTAAGAAATTCATCGTTTATATGAATGGTCAGGTGACTAAGGTTAAAGGTAGTGGTAAGAAGCAGATTGAGCCTGGTTGTGAGATTATTGTTCCCAGTAAATCAAAGAAGCGTACTAATATAGGTAATATTTTAGGTTACGCTACTACGTTTAGTACTTTGGGAATGATGGTTGCTTCTATTGCTAACTTAATAAAGAAATAACTAAAGTCGACAACACTGTCTCTATCTCCTTTCTGTGGAAGGAGGGGGCCCTTTAGGGGGAGGTGGTAGGTAAAGAAATTTAAAATACAATGGACGAAAATCAATCCAACTCAATCGAAAATCCCAACTCAGCTGAAATGGAAATCGATTTGATGGGAATTCTTCATAAAATCATAGCTATTCGTAAAGTCATCTATAAAGCAGCTGGTATTGGATTAGTTATAGGTGTTATTGTCGCTATCAGCATTCCAAAACAATATACAGTTGAAGTAACTTTATCTCCAGAAATGGGTACTGCAAAAAGTAGTGGTTTATCAGGTTTAGCCGCCTCTTTTTTAGGAAGTGGAATGACTATGGGTGATGATATCGATGCCTTGAACACCTCACTTTCTGCTGATATTGTATCTTCCACTCCTTTTCTGTTAGAACTGAAAGAACTGAAAGTGAACGAAGGAAATACTACTTTGGATACTTATTTAGATTCTCAATCTTCTCCTTGGTGGAGCTATGTGATAGGTGCGCCTGGAATTATGATTGAAGGAGTAAAGTCCATTTTTAATGATGAAGAAGAGGTGAGTGCCGTTGGAAGAGAGAAACGAGGCACTATTGAGCTTACCCAAAAAGAAGCTGCTAAGATCAATCATTTGAAAAAGTCTATTACCGCTTCTATCGATAAGAAAACATCTATGACTACCGTCTCCGTGACTTTTCAGAATCCTAAAGTGGCAGCTACGGTTGCCGATTCGGTAATAAGAAAATTGCAAGAGTACATTATTAATTACCGTACTTCCAAAGCCAAAGAAGATTGTATATATTGGGAAAAACTATTTAAAGAACGCCAGCAGGAATACTATGCTGCTCAGAAGAAATATGCCAGCTATATTGATTCACATGATAATGTAATTCTTCAAAGCGTGCGTACCGAACAGGAACGTTTGCAGAATGACATGGGGCTGGCTTATCAGGTGTATAGTCAGGTGGCTACGCAGTTGCAGATGGCGCGGGCGAAGGTGCAGGAGGAGAAACCTGTGTTTGCGGTGGTGGAGCCGGCGGTGGTACCACTGAAGCCTTCTGGTAAAGGGTTGCTTATTTATACTACTATTTTTATATTCTTATCGGTAGTCGGCACTATCGGTTGGCAACTATTCGGTAAAGAATTTAGCCATAGGTTTAAGATAGAAATGTAAAATTAATAATGATGGAATACGATGAGAGATTTATTCCGGATGGAATGAATGGATTTGAACGGAATGTAAAACGAATAGTGGATTGTATGATTGCAGTAATTTTAATGATTTTATTTTCGCCTCTATTTTTAATTTGTTATTTGGCAGTGAAGAGTGAAGATGGTGGACCAGCTATTTTTAAGCAGGAGCGCATTGGGCGCTTTGGTCGCCCATTCTACATTTATAAGTTTCGTAGTATGCGCCTAGATGCAGAGAAGCATGGTCCGGCTCTTTATGCCGGTGGTAAAGATGGCCGTCTTACAAGGATTGGTAAATTTCTCCGTGAACATCACTTAGATGAACTTCCTCAATTATGGAACGTTTTCTGTGGCGATATGGCTTTTATTGGTCCTCGTCCCGAACGCCAATTCTTTATTGACCAGATTATGAAGGAAGATCCTCGTTATCGTTTTTTGTTTCAGATACGTCCGGGGGTTACTTCGTATGCTACGCTTTATAACGGCTATACCGATACTTTAGAGAAGATGGTGCGCCGTCTGCGTTACGATCTGTTTTATTTGGAACATCGTTCTTGGGGATTTGATTTCAAGATACTCTTCATGACGTTTATGAGTATTGTGTTTGGAAAGAAGTTCTAGTATACTTCTTGGAAAGTAGGGAATAAGACATTTACGCGATTAAACTTATGAATGGGAGCTCTCGTAGCATTGCTATAAAGAAAAATATTATAGCTTCATTATTTCTGAAAGGTATCAGTATATTGGTTTCTTTACAGGTTGTTCCTCTAACGATTAATTATATCAATCCTACTCGATATGGTATTTGGCTCACCTTAAGTTCTATTGTAGCTTGGCTCTCTTATTTTGATTTGGGATTTGCGCATGGCTTTCGCAATCGTTTTGCCGAGGCTGTAGCCAAGGGGGATATGCAGTTGGCCAGAGAATATGTCAGTACTACTTATGTAGTTTTGTCTCTGCTTTTTTCCAGCGTATTTTTGATAGCAATAGTCGTCAATCATTTTGTCGATTGGAGTGCAATCTTGAATGTTGATGCCGCTTATTCTTCTGAACTGAATATCGTATTCGGAATATTGGCCTTCTTTTTCTGCCTGAACATCGTAGCGAGCATTTTTACCACTATGCTGACAGCCAACCAAAAGCCTGCATTGGCATCGCTGATACAAACATTAGGGCAAGTATTTGGCTTTATCTGTATCTATATTCTGACAAAAACCGTTCCCGGCAACTTGGATGTTTTGGCATTTGCTTTTTCTGGTGTACCATGTTTTCTGCTGATAATAATCTCTATTGGTATGTTCTTGAGTGGTAGATACAGACATCTTTCACCGTCATTCCATTTCGTACATTTTTCTTTGACCAAAAAGATAGTAGGATTGGGCGGACAGTTTTTTATTATTATGATTTCCATGCTTTTTGTATTCCAGCTCATTAATATTGTTATTTCACGAGTAGCAGGGCCAATGGCTGTTACTCAATATAACATTGCATATAAATATTTTAATGTCTTGGTGATGTCTGTAAATATAGTTTTTACTCCTTTCTGGTCTGCTTTTACCGATGCCTACGTGAAACAGGAATATACATGGATGAAGAATGCGAGGAATAAGTTGGAGATCATGGGACTGCTATGTATTCCTGTAGCTGTTCTGATGGTGTTGTTGTCTAATTTCTTATATACATATTGGATAGGTTCTGAAGTCGACATTCCCATTTCGCTATCTGCTGCTCTTGCTATTTTTGCGATAGCGCAAACTTTTGGGGGGATTTATGTGACTCTCCTTAATGGAACTGGTAAAGTAAGAATCCAGATGTTGGCATATTTGTTTTCATCGTTTGTCGCATTACCTGCGATGTATGTATCTTATTACTGGTTCGGACTTGAGGGAATAGTATTATTCCCAAGTATTGTTTGTTTTCTTCAAGCTATTTTAGGGCGTGTTCAGCTAAAAAGGATTATAAATAATACAGCGTGTGGCATTTGGAATAAATAGGACGATAAATTGGAATATAGATGAAGAAAATACTAAAACGGATTTTGAATAATTATTGGAAGATTCAGTTATTATTGTTCAAGTTCATAGACAGTAATGGGTTTCGTATAATAGGTAGTTTGTGCAATGCTTTTTACCATATCTATCCTAATTATTGCAGCTATCGACTGTACCCTTTGAGCACAAAGAAGTATGTTGATACAAAAGTACGTTCTACTACTTCTAAAGGCGAATTGGCGATTGTGCTTCAAGGTATTGTTGCTATTCAAGATGATTGTACGCTGGAGACGGTTAGACTTTATAAGAAAATATTTCCGAGTGCTATTATTATTCTCAGTACGTGGGACTTTACTTCCGATGAGCTGTTGCAAAAATTCAGAGAGGAAGGGTGTGAGATCGTTCTCTGCAAGACATTTAAGCCCTGTGGGTTTGGCAATGTCAATTATCAGGTATATACATCTCTGCAAGGTGCTCGACGAGCTAAGGAGTTAGGTGCTAAATATGTGCTTAAGAACCGTAGCGATTTGAGAATCTATAAAGAGTTTTCTTTTGAATATCTCAAATCACTGTTAGGTGCTTATCCAGTATTAGGAACGAAAGTCCCTTTGAAAGGTAGAATCGTCACTTTTGTGGGGGCAACCGGTCAGTTGTTCCTGCCTTATTGGTTACAAGACTTTTTATATTTTGGTTATACGGATGATATCATAAACTTATTCGATATAAAGCAGAATGAACGTGATATTGCCAATGCTCCTGCCTATTTCAAGAGGGAATATAAATATTGTACCGGAGAAGATATGTGTAGAGAAGTTGTACCAGAAATCTATATAACCAAGATGTTTCTTTCGAAATATATAAATATTGACGATTCTGTTAAAGGTTTCTGGGAGTGCATAAAGAATTATTTTATGATTGTTGATTGGGAAGATTTAAGTGCAGTCCTTTTTAAATATGATTCCTATAATCGAAACGATGGAGATACAAATGGAATCTTGAATTGGAAAGAGTCTCATCGAATGATTTCTCATTCTATTTGTGTAAGCATAATCAATGGATATCTCAAATATGGAGACTGGATGGAAAAGGAACGTTTTAATTATATACTGCATGGAAAGAAAGAATAATATGATGAGACCATTACATATAATAATGCCGATGGCTGGTGAGGGTTCACGTTTTCGTAAAGAAGGGTGGACTACCCCCAAACCTCTTATCGAACTAAACGAAATGCCCTTATTTGTAAGAGCGATACAGAGTGTAGCAATTTCTGATGTCCGAATGAAATATTCCTTTATAGTCCGTCAGGAGCATATTGATGAATATGAAATTGATAAACAGATTAAGGGTATTCTACCGGAGGCAAATCTGTTCTCTGTAGAGAAAACTACCAGAGGAGCTGTTGAAACCTGTCTGCTTGCAGAATCTGCAATAGACAGAAAAGATGCTGTAATCATTATGGATTGTGATTTGGAGTTTAGAAGCACCTCATTCTTATCTACTATTCGTAATGTATTGTCACGCCCAGCGACAGAAGTAGATGGGGGAGCCTTGGTTTCATTTGAATCGTGCAATCCTAAATATAGTTATGCTGAAGTTGATGAGAATAATAGGGTAATTTGCACAGCAGAAAAGAAGGTTATATCCAATCATGCTTTGTGCGGGGCCTATTTTTTCTCGGTAGCAAGTGGATTTCTGAAGGCAGCACATCGACTTTTGAATGATACGGCGTTCACAGAGCCGGAATACTACGTATCACTTCTCTATAATGACCTATTGAAAAACGACGAAACGGTTTTGCTTTGCAATATGGAAAAATATTACTCTTATGGTACACCTGAAGAGCTGAAACAATACCTGCAATGTTAGGAACAGAGATTGAATTATTGATAAGCGATTTTGACGGTACTTTGGTCGATACCTTTTCAGCCAATTACATGGCTTATCAAAAAGCCTTTGCTGAACAGGGACTGTGTTTGTCGGAGAGTCAATATAGAGCGTGTTTTGGTTTTCGTTTTGACGAATTTATGAAAGAAGTCGGCGTTGTCGACGTGAACATATCCAGCCGTATCCGAGAGCTGAAAAGTGTGTATTATCCATTCTTCTTTGATTATCTCAATGTCAATAAACCATTATTACACTTTATTGAAATGTTTCATGTGGCTGGCGGAAAGACTGCCATTGCATCTACTGCCCGTAAGAAGAATCTTATAAATGCATTGGCTCATATTGGTGTACTGGATACTTTCGATTATGTACTTGCCGGTGAGGATGTTGACAAAGGAAAACCTTCTCCAGAGATATATCAGAATATCCTGAGACATTTTGAATGTCATCCGTCCGAGGCTGTCGTTTTTGAAGATTCTGAAGTAGGAGTGAAAGCGGCGATAGATGCAGGAATCAATTACATTCTTATAAAAAAAGAGTTCTATGGAGATTGAAGTAAAAGGACATTCGGGTTGTGCCATTGAGATAATAAAGGAGAATGATGACTTGTGCATATTGAAAAGCACTGATGACAAGAAATACTTTTCCCGCTTGGTGCAGCAGGCAAAAAAGCAACAGACTGCTTATGGACGTGAATACCAGCATATAAGAATACCACAAATTTATGAAATTAAAGAGGAAACCGATAGAGTTTCCATTAAAATGGAATATGTGTATTCCAAGAATTTTATAGGGTACTTTGAAACAGCTGGATTTGAACAAATTTCTTATTTTGTAAAGGCTTTTATCTTGTTTATAGAAAAGGAGTTACAGGTTTCTCCTTTGCAATGTATTCCGGCAGATGTATTGAGACAGAAATATCGTGATGTACAGGATAAAATCGAAGCAAACCCCTTATTGGCAGATGATAAGGATATCAAAACCATCATAAAAAGATCAACTAAGATATTTTCTATGACCAATGATATATTGATGCCGGTTGGAATCTGCCATGGTGATTTGACTTTTTCCAATATGTTGTTTAATGGTAATAATTATTATTTGATAGACTTTTTAGACTCCTTTGTTGAATCTCCGTTACTTGATATTGTTAAACTCAGGCAGGACTCTGCCTATCTTTGGTCACAGCTGATGTATATACATGACTATGATAAGATACGTTTAAAAGTTATCAGTGAGAGTATAGATAAAAGAATAGATACTTACTTTGGCCGTTATACTTGGTATAGAGAGTACTATACAACTTTCCAACTGATGAATTTTCTTCGTATTCTTCAATATGCACATGAGGAAATAGTAATATATTATTTAAAAGATGTACTAAAAAAGATTATAAATGAGTTTTAGTTTAATAATACCTGCGGCAGCAGATACAGAGGAATCCCAAACAGAAATGCCTTATATTTTTAGCCTTGACCACGAAGGAATCATGCTTTGTGTCCGGGCTATTATGGGCTTGCCTTTGTCTAAATATGATGCTGTTTATTTCACGATTTTGCAATCTCACGATGAAAAATATTACTTAAGTGCACTATTGAGTCTGCAATTTAAAAGACAAAAAATAAATAATGCCAAAGTTGTAATATTGCCTTCTGCTACTCGAAGTCAGGCAGAAACGGTATTTGAAACAATTAGGATAGAGCGTATATCTGGAAGTATTTTTATAAAAGATGCGGATGGATACTTCTCATGTGATGTTGAGCCTGCAAATGGTGTAGCTATATTTCCATTAGAGAAAATGAGCCTTGTTAATCCTCAAAACAAGAGTTTTGTTGCGGTCGATGACATGTTTTATGTTACTAATGTGATAGAGAAAAAGGTAGTGAGTCATTATTTTAATGCAGGTGCCTCGTGCTTTGAACATGCCGAAGACTTTTGTCGCTATTTTGAATTATTATCGCAATATGGTGATAAATTATATATATCGCATATTATTTATGCCATGCTGTTGGATAAGTTGACTTTTCGCCCTTTGCCGGTCACAGATTTCTATGATTGGGGCAATAACGGTCTATATAAAAACTATATTAATTCACTATGAACGTATTAATTACAGGAGCAGCCGGATTTATTGGCTCTCAGTTGACACATCGTCTCTGGAAAGACGGTGTTAATGTCGTGTTGGTAGATAACTACTCTTACGGCTCGGATGATGATTTTTGATGATTGCAATCTCATTGACAAGGTATTGAAAGTTGATATAAGAGATAGAGAACGAATGGATGCAATCTTTTCCGAAAACGTTATTGATTATGTTTATAATATTGCTGGAATTGCGCCATTGCCCGATTGCCAGTCCAATCCTTGCGAGGCTATTGATGTGAATGTTACCGGATTCGTTAATATCCTTGAGTGTTCACGAAAATATGGCGTTAAAAAAGTTATCCAGGCGAGTACAAACGCTATGTATGAGAATGAAACCGAATTTCCCACATTCGAAAACAACTTCAAGCATCCCACCTTGATATATCCTAATACAAAATATTGTGCCGAACGGTTTGCCGAATCTTTTTGTGATACTTATGGCATGAATGTTACGTGTTTGCGTTTTGCTAATGTGTACGGACCACATATTGATTGCTTGAGAAAGCAACCGCCATTTGTGGGGTACATGATTAGGGAATTGTTTTTTGACAGAATACCAGTTTTTCATTCTGATGGAAAACAGAGGAGGGATTACATTTATGTAGATGACTTGATAGACTTAGCAATTAAGGTACAGTGTAATGAGGGATTTGATTGTGTAAATGTGTCATCCAATACGAATTACTCAGTAAATGAAATGTACGATATTGTTCGGAAGATAATGGGTAAGACAATAAATGCAGAATATGCCGATACCTCTCATTATTGGGTCAAATATCCTCAACTGTATAGTGGAGCATATCCGATCAGAGATGAAATTCTAAACCACGAGGTGAATAAATACTCTCTTTGCGATAATTCATTGGCAAAAGAAAAATATGGTTGGACTCCTAGAATTGGTATAGAAGAGGGGTTGAAAAATGTTATTAACTATGAGGTACAATTGTTGGCAGGTAAGCACTCATTGTATGGCTCTTGATTTGATTTTCTTAATCTTTTACTTTAGCCTCTGTGTACCACTTTTACCTGTGAATATTACAAAATAAATTATAGTTTGCTCAAGGAAATGACTCGATGTGTGCTTGTGATACCTTTAGGGGCATGATAGCCGAAAATGGGTGCTTACTTGATGTTTATAGAAAAAATATAAGTTTATGAAAGAAGTTGAAATAACTTTGGTGGTTATGGGTGATGTGAAAAATCCACATACATGGAGTGGTACACCATATAATATCTATCGTGAATTGATAAAAAAAGGAGTTCGTGTCAATTGTATAAATGAGAATGAATTAATTTCCCCCCTTGAAAAGAAAATTGTAAGATGTTTAAATAAATTTGGTATTATTGCAGATCTGGATAGATCACCACTGTTTTATCACTCAATTGCTAAGAGACTACAAATAAAGCTGAATGAAATCAATGTTAAAAATGTACTTTTTATTTCCAGCCACTGTTTAGATGATAGTTGTGATGAGAGAAAGAAATATTATTTGTATGTTGATGCTGTAAAAAGACCTATTGTAGAAGCTGGTAGATATAATCGAATAAAAAGATTTTTCATTAAATTATCATTGCCTAAATATGAAAAGAGAGATAGAATGTCTTATGCTCATATGAGTGAAGTTTTCTCTTTGAACGATTGGACGAGGCAATATTTGATAGATAGTTATAAGATACCTGCAGAGAAAATAACCACGGTGAATTGCGGTGTAAATCTGGAACCTTATTATGGAGAGAAAAATTATGATGATAATCTATTACTGATTGTTCTTCGTAAAGGAACCGAGTATTATAAGGGCTTGTTATTACTTATTGATGCTTTTGATATAGTCAAAGAAAAAGTGTCTAATGCGAAGTTGGCGATAGTTGGGACAGATGAGGTGCGTTCTCAAGAGGGGGTGACTTACTATCATAATAAATCGAGAGAAACTACAGTAGAGCTCTTTAAGAGATGTACCTTGTATACAATGCCGGCATTAGCAGAACCCAATGGTACAACTTATGTGGAGGCATTGGCTAATAAGGCTCCCATTGTTGGTCTGAATAAATTCTCTGCACCCGAATTTTCCGGATATGGGAAGTATGGCTTTATGGCTTCGGAAGCTACACCCCAATCGGTGGCTGATGTGATAATAGAGGCTTTAAGTGATAAAGAACGTTTGAAGCGAATGGGAGAAGAAGGCCAGCAATTTGTGATGAAAACATTTACTTGGGAAGTGGTTTGCCAAAAAATGCTTGATTCAATGGTATTAGAGTGACTATTGAGAAACGGATTGATATCTATGTGTTTATATGTATGAAAGAATTTCCTTTAATATCTGTAGTAACAGTGTCTTATAATGCTATTGCTACCATAGAACAGACTATCTTGTCGGTAATAAATCAAAAATATTCTGCTATAGAATACATTATTATTGATGGAGGAAGTACAGATGGTACAGTTGACATTATAAAAAAATATGAAGATAAAATCTCTTATTGGGTAAGTGAACGAGATAATGGAATTTATGACGCAATGAATAAGGGAATAAGGCATGCGACTGGTAAAATAGTGGGGATAATAAATAGTGATGATTGGTATGAAATGGATGCTTTTGCAACTGTGGCGGATTTATACTTGAAAAAAGGTGATTTATATCTTTATCATGGTGACATTCGATATTGCTTAGGTAAGCAAGAAACTCGTGTAGACAGTCCTAACTTGAATTTGAGTGACTTCTATAAGGGATCATGTGTATTTCATCCTACGGTCTTTGTGCCTTTGGCTGTTTATAGAAAAGTAGGAGTATTTGATACCGCATATAAGATAGCAGGGGACTATGATTTTCTACTTAGATGCTATTTGAATTCTATTAAATTTATGTATATAAATCGGATAATCGCCAATATGCGCATTACCGGGATAAGTAATAGACAAAGAATAATGACTTATGAGGAAGTGAAGACTATAGGTTTGAGATATTATAGGAATAAGTGTAAAGTTCATATAGCTTTCTTCCTAAATTGTTTTGTTTATTATTTGGTTTGTTTGAAACACTGCTTATATAAATAGTAGCAGTTATAAGATGAAAACATCATTATTGAATTTAATTCATATTGTTGGTTTTATAAGTATTTTCTCATATTCAATGCCAATGAATTATCTGCCCGTTTCATTATGTACGGTGAGTCAGTTATTGCTAGTGATATTGGGGAGTTGGAAGTACAAGTTATGTGTTAATAAGCGGATACTTATATTGATACTATATGTTATAGCTGTAAGTTTGTTAAATTCTGCCCGTATAACTTCTGTCACTCTAACTACTTTTATAAGATTTTTGGTTTGTATATTAGGAAGCTATTTTTTTGCGAAATCTTACGAAGGAAATTGGAGGTCATTTATAAAGGTATATTTAAAGATATGTATAGTTTTCTCTGTTGTTTCTGTTATACAGGAATTTGGCTATTTATTAAATATACCTTTGCTTTATGATATGAGTGGATTGATAGGTGTTTCTGATATAAATCTTGATACTTCAGGACCTTTTTTACGTTGTCCATCCTTAACCATGGAACCTGCTCAGATTTCGTTCTTGTTATTTCCTGCTATATATTTAAAGATGTCCGATTTTTTTAATAAAACTAATTATGTGCCTGGGAAGAAGATATACACTCTTATACTGATTGGTGCTTTCTTGACCTTTACTTTTACAATATTCTTATTTATATTACTTACATTTTGTTATTTCATTTTTAAGCGAATTTCATTGAATAATTTATCTTATGTTGTGGTAATTTGTCTTGCTATGATAGTACTACTGACTAGCGAAAATAATGTTTCAAATAAATTTAGATCTCTATTTGTCGCTTCTGAACAATTACAATCAGCAGACAATCTATCAGCTTTTGCACTAATATCTAATGTGTTAATAGCTAAAGATGCAGCGATAGACAATCCGTTTGGTACCGGTTTTTTTACAACGGGACAGAACTATGATACTTATATCCATCACTATTTTCTGATTACGAAAGATTCATTAGAATTGAATAAGGATGGTGGAGGTGTGATGTATGTAAAGATTCTTTCGGAATATAGTTTCGTAGGTCTCTTTCTATTTTTTATTTTCATATTGAAGTTGAAAAATTGTAAGAATCCAATAAATATCAGTAGTTTGTGTATCTTCCTAATACTATGTGTAAGAGTAGATAGTTATACCAGCTCGTTATTATTCGTATTTCTGTCATTTGTTTGTATTACAGCTTTTCCGAAAAGAAACTCGAATCAGGATAAATTTTCTATAGAAATTAATCTATGAAAAAAATAGCTTTGTTCTTTCCCAGCTTTGAAGTAGGAGGAGTTGAGAAAGTGATGATTGTGCTTGCAAATCGATTGAAAAGTTTGCAATATGAGATTGTTGTCATAGCAAAAGACAGAGGTGTACTCAGGAAACTGTTGTATGCAAATGTCGAAGTCGTGGATTTAGGGAATAGAAGAATTCGTTCTTCTTTGTTTTTCCTAAAACGAATTTTGCAGGAATATGAAGTGGATTGCTTGATAAGTGGACCTGATTTTCCAAACTTTATATCTATCATAGCAAATATATTTTCTCGTAAGAAAGTTAAACTGATTATCACTCAACATTGCTATTTTAATATAGAAACTAAACGGTTAGGAATACATGGCAGGATTTTCCCTTTTTTAGTAAAGCTGTTATATCATAAGGCTGATGTCGTGGTAGCTGTTTCAGACGGCATTAAAAATATGTTGAAACAATTGGGAGTACCTGCTGAAAAGATAATAAGAATATACAATCCGATAGACTTCTCATTGATTAGTAAAATGGCTTGTGACAATATTGATATGGATGAGACTTTTGATAAGTATATTGTATATGTGGGAAGGTTGAGCCATGTGAAGAATGTGTTACTGCTGATACGTGCCTATGCATTATTTCGTGAACAGAACACGACATACAAATTATTAATAATTGGAGATGGAGAAGATAGTGACAATTTGAAGCATGAAGTTAAGCGAAAAGGATTATCTGAAAATGTCCTTTTTACAGGAAGTATGATAAATCCATACCCTTATATAAAAAAAGCATCTTTGTTAGTATTGCCTTCTCTGTCTGAATCTTTTGGTAATATCGTAGTAGAAGCAATGTTTTTAAATGTAACTGTTGTCTCAACACAAACAGCTGGAGTTAATGAAATTAATGGCAATACAGATAGTATATATATGGTTTCTTCTTTTCAGGACGAAGGAGTATTGAGTGATATAATGCTGTATGCTATAAATCATCCTAAGAATCCGGAATTGCTGCAAATGCGAGCTAACTATTTTGATGCGAATTTCATAATAAATGAGTATATCTCATTATTATAACTTCGTCCGTTATAAAATAGAAACGGTTCTTTCCGGTGAAACGGTTGAAAAATTCTGCTTCCGTAATGGCATACCTTATAATTTTTTCAGAAATGGCATCGAGATACGCGTCACAAAATAGCTCCCCGTAATCTCCACCTGTCGTATGCAGGGGAAATCTGTATCATGTTTTTTCAGAGACTTCTTTAGAGAAATCGTACTCGGTCGACGGGATTATGAGAATCTGCTGGCGATGATGCTAGAAATAAACAATTAATAAACATTAAAAAATTAGTCCATTTCGACAATCTTTATAGAAAACCTGCCGTTTGGCAAGTTTCAAATAGGGGATACATCAAAATTGGACGCTAATTAACGATTAAATAATATACAATGAATATAGTCTTAGATAATATAATATTTAGTCTCCAAAAATCAGGAGGGATTACTGTCGTTTGGAAAGAATTTTTAACGAGGCTATGTGTAATTCCTAAATTGAATATTTATCTTATTAATTATACTAACTCTAATGTATCAATACGATTTTGCGGTGAGAATATTAATGAAATTTTAAGAAAAGCATTTTTTTTTCGTTTGAAACGCTATATAAATCCAAGAATCCCTCTAAAAGAACAATTTATTTTTCATTCATCTTATTATAGAACTTCATCCTCAAAATATGCTATTAATATTACAACTGTCCATGATTTTACATATGAATATTTCTCTCATGGATTGAAAAGAATGGTTCATTGTTGGCAAAAGTATAGAGCGATTCGTCGTTCTGATTATATTATATGTATTTCTAATAATACAAAAGCTGATTTACTAAAATTTCTACCGGAAATAAATTGTGATAA
>OBWF01000119.1_pt1 | contig 63631 bp, 53 predicted proteins | sample 1495211 | NCBI WGS metagenome assembly OBWF01 (sample SAMEA2580051, study PRJEB22360) | human gut metagenome | reverse complement strand
AGGAATTGCAACCTTTTATTTTTATATTTTATTTTTTCCTATCTATATTTTCTCTAAAAAAAAACACGAATGTTAGAAATCCTCCCTCACTACCCTCACCTTTTCCCCTCTTCTTATAAAAAAAGACGGCGGAAAATCTGGAAAACATAACCGTCTTTTCCAGATTTCCCGTCAGGTTTTAAAAGTTAAGTTCAAAACTATATCTCAAATATTCGAACAATCCATTTTATCATATTCTTTATGAATATCTTTAATATGGAAAACAAACAGTTACACCATCTTTCCCATATTATATGCTTCCTGCATGTAGGGAGTATCTTTAATCTCTCCTACTTTCCATGCACCGATTCCATAGACCGTCCCTTTTTCCTGTGGTCCTTCCAAGCAATCGAGGAAGCCACGGAAGCCGTCGATAGTACGCTCCATCATTGCTTTATCGTTTTCTGCTGCCGCAATAATGAAATAAAATTCCTTATTGGTTATTTCCGTATAACGTGCGCAACAGCGGTCAATCATTATCTTCATCTGCCCGCACATGGTGTAAAAATAGACCGGGGTTGCCATTACAATCACATCGGCAGCAATCATCTTCTCCACGATTTCCGCTGCATCATCCTTCTGCGGACAAGGTTTACCGTACATACTGCAAACACTGCATCCCGTACAAGGATGAACCGTTTTGTCTTTCAGAAAAATCTTCTCTACTTCATTGCCCGCCTCAATAGCACCTTTCATAAATTCATCACAAAGCAAATCCGAATTACCACCTTTACGTGGACTGGACGAAATTATCAAAACTTTTTTAGCCATAACTTTCTTTTATTACTTTCATCTTTCAGAATTAATCAGTCTTTTCACTCTGCAAAAATAGACAATTTATAACATAGCGAATGTATATAAATTACAGAGAAATATACCCAGATTACAGATTCAAATATAACAAAAGATTTTTTCTACCAATATTTAATTTATATCTTTGTCCACAATACGAACAACATGATACAATGAAAAAAATACAACTGACCGACACACATAAAGAAAAGCTGTTTCAAATCCCCCTTTTCCGGAATTTGCCCTTAAACATTAAAGAATCCCTATTGGAGAAACTAGATTTCGTAGTCTATATAGCAAACAAGAAAGAGATAGTTGTTACGCAGGGAACGCCTTGCAACAAACTGTATGTGTTGTTGGAAGGGAAATTGCGCACGGATATTATCGACGGACTGGGAAATGAAGTGATGATTGAATATATCATTGCGCCACGCACTTTTGCCACTCCACATCTTTTTAGCTCGGACAACACATTGCCGGCTACTTTCACTGCCCTTGAGGACAGTGTGATACTTATGGCAACAAAGGATTCTACCTTTAAAGTTATCAGCCAGGACCCGCAAGTATTGCACAATTTTCTCTGCATTGCAGGCAATTGCAATATCTGTACCGTATCACGTCTGAAACCACTCTCCCGCAAGACTGTCCGGGAAAGATTTATCGTTTATCTGTTCGAGCACAAGAAGAAAGATTCCCTGATAGTGGAGATTACACATACGCAATCCCAACTTGCCGAATACCTGAATGTATCACGTCCCGCCTTATCGAAAGAAATTAATAAGATTATCAAGGAAGGGCTTATCACTATGGAAGGGAAACGGGTGGAAATTTTGAATAAGGCCGCTTTAGAGAAATTCATATAATAAAGAAACAGGGGCAGGGTTGAAACTAAGGAATAATTTGGCTCTTATATCGAAAACAAGTTAAATATATAAATGAGCCGAAGAGAAATAAAACTGTTTTTGCTATATTTACAATCAGAAAGAAAAGCAAAAAAATATGACAGATGAACAATTAGGGCAAATGAAGCTTATCTTCAATTACAACGATGTATTCTACAGCTTCTTCTATGATGACCTCAGCGGCTGCGTACATCGCTCCCGCGAATATGCCATCAATTACGTCTATTCGGGTGAGATGATTCTCGACAATGGCAATGAGCAAATTCATGTCGGAAAAGGCGAATGCGTCTTCATACCGCGCGACCATCACATTACGATGTACAAGAAGACGAAAGATGGTGAACGCTACTGCGGTATCTTCCTGATGTTCACACGTCGTTTCTTACGTGAAATGTACGGTAAGTTGGAACAACGTAAAGTACCGACCAATACCGCGAAACTCAATTCCGGAGTGATAAAACTTCCGAAAACGGCCGAACTCGCCAGTCTGTTCGCTTCGATGACGCCCTACTTCGATCCGAAGGTGAAACCTGCGGATGACCTGATGCAACTGAAATTGCAGGAAGGTCTGCTCGCATTATTACATATCGACAAAAAGTTCGCGCCGATGCTTTTCGACTTCAATGAACCGTGGAAAATAGATATTCTGGAATTTATGAACGAGAACTACATGTACGAGCTCACGATGGAAGAGATGGCACACTACACGGGACGCAGCCTTGCCACATTCAAACGGGATTTCAAGAAAATCAGCGACCTCACTCCCGAAAAATGGCTTATCCGTAAACGACTCGAAGTAGCTTACGCCCTGATGAAAGAGGGCGGCAAAAAGGTCGTGGATGTTTATGCCGAAGTCGGTTTCAAGAACCCGTCTCACTTCTCAACCGCCTTCAAAAAACAGTACGGTATGCCGCCGACCGCCACATTCGTGTAAATCGGAGCAAAATATATTGAGTTTTTTAATTAAATATCAACTTACAGCTTGTTCCTTACAGTAACCTTACGGTAAGGGCAGCCCTGATAATTTACCGGAAAATATAGAGCATACAATCTTCATAGCAATGTGTATGCTGATGCCATATTGTCCACCGCCAAACTTGATTATCATAAATTCAGAACTACTTTTCCAGCCATTTGCATGGAGCTTTTAAGAAAATAGATAGTTGAGCTTTTGAGTAACTCCTTTTGAGCCCGACAATAATGTGCCGCTTATTTTATAGCCGTACCTTTGCAATATGAAATAGAACAATAACCATTTAAATAATAGAATGATGAGAACAGCGAATTTTAAATCCGCAGCTATCGCAGCCTTGTTAAGTATGGGGTTGCTTACCGGCTGCACGAACGGTATTACAAATCAAAAAACAAGTAATCATATGGACACATTGAATCTTACACAGGAATGGGACAAAAAGTTCCCACAGAGCAACAAGGTTAATCATCGTAAAGTAACCTTCAAAAACCGCTATGGCATCACACTTGCCGCCGACTTGTACGAACCCAAGAATATCGAAAGTAAAGTCCCTGCCATTGCCGTTAGCGGCCCTTTCGGGGCTGTGAAGGAACAGTCATCGGGACTTTATGCGCAGACAATGGCCGAACGCGGATTCCTCACCCTTGCGTTCGACCCCTCTTATACGGGCGAGAGCGGTGGCGAACCCCGTAATGTGGCATCGCCCGACATCAACACCGAAGATTTTAGCGCGGCAGTGGATTTCCTGATTGCACACCCCAATGTAGATGCCAAACGCATCGGTATCATCGGCATCTGCGGATTCGGTGGTATGGGACTGAATGCCGCGGCAATGGACACGCGCATCAAAGCAACAGTAGCTTCTACAATGTACGATATGAGCCGCGTGAATGCCAACGGCTATTTCGATGCCGAGGACAGTGCCGAAGTACGCCGCAACAAACGCGAGGCGATGAATGCTATCCGGACCCGTGATGCACAGAACGGCACGGCCACTCCCGGTACGCCCGGTCTGCCCACTAGCATCAAGGGCGACGAGCCGCAATTCGTCAAAGACTACTTCGATTATTACAAGACTGAACGTGCTTTTCACGCCCGTGCCATCAATTCTAATGGTGCATGGAACCCCACGATGGCTCTTTCGTTCATCAATATGCCATTGTTAACCTATATCCACGAGATTGATAATGCTGTATTGCTCATTCACGGCGAAAATGCCCATTCGCGTTATTTCAGCGAGGATGCCTTCAAACGCCTCAAGGGCAACAACAAGGAGTTACTAATCGTTCCCGGAGCCAACCACACCGACCTTTACGACCGGAAGATTCCGTTTGACAAACTGGAAGCATTTTTCAAGTCAAACCTCAAATAAAATAAAAACATGAGTATATCAACTAAAAATAAGCATAACCACTTGTTGATGTTCATCCTCACACTCGGAGTATTCGGAATATTGAATACTGAAATGGGAGTAGTGGGCATCATCCCTATCATTGCCGAAACCTTCGGTGTTACGGTGCCGGATGCGGGTTGGACGGTCAGCCTCTTTGCGCTGATCATTGCCTTCTCTGCTCCCGTCGTACCGTTACTTTTTTCACGGGTAAACCGTAAAACGGTCATGGTGCTCGCCTTGTCCGTGTTCGTGATTTCCAACCTCGTTTCGGTCTTCACGACGAACTTTACCGTACTGTTGATAACCCGTGCGATTCCGGCATTCTTTCATCCGCTCTATGTATCCATCGCTTTCTCAACCGCAGCCTCTTCCGTTAGTCGGGAAGATGCTCCGAAAGCCGTTTCCAAAATCTTTGCCGGAGTATCGGCAGGAATGGTGCTCGGAGTGCCCGTGACGAGCTACATCGCCAGTGAATTTTCATTCTCTGCAGCAATGGTATTTTTTACCGTTGTCAATGCATTTGTACTGCTCGCCACTATTTTCCTCATACCGTCCATGCCCGTTAAGGAACGGTTATCGTATGGCACACAACTCAGCGTATTGAGAAAGCCCGTATTGTGGAACTCCTTCCTTGCGGCATTACTGATGAATGCAGCCATGTTCGGATTTTACAGCTACTTGTCCGATTACCTGATAACGGTTACAGATGTCTCCTTCAAGGTAATCAGCCTTCTGCTGTTTGTTTACGGCATGGCAAATATCGTCGGAAATATCGCAGCCGGAAAGTTGTTGGCACAACGTCCTTTCGCCACGTTGAAATACGTACCTGCCATCATGGCGATACTTTATCTCGTACTTTACGGACTAGGGAAACTGACCATACCAACGTCAATCGTCATTCTGATATTGGGAATATTCGCAGGTATTGCAAATAACGGGAATCAATTCATGGTATCTACGTCGGCAACCGAAGCACCCGATTTTGCCAACGGATTGTTCCTGACCGCCGCAAATCTCGGAACAACGTTGGGAACGGCAATATGTGGCATGTTCATAACCGTATGGGGAACACAATCATCTCCGTTGGGAGCTGTGGCATTCCTGCTTGTTGGAGTGGCAAGCATTATTATCAGGAATAGCTTAATGAGCCGCAATAAACACATAATGGCAGTGACAATATGAAGAAAACAGAACGACCAATAATCACTTTCCCGAATGGACAAACTGTTTGTCCGTTGGGACAAGGCACATGGAAAATGGGACAATCCGCCGCACGGCGGCATGAAGAAATACGGGCATTACAACATGGCATCGAGCTGGGAATGAACCTTGTCGATACTGCCGAGATGTACGACAACGAGGAACTGGTAGGCGAAGCTGTCCGCGACTGTAGAGAGAAAGTGCTTCTCGTGAGCAAAGTTTTACCGAGTAATGCAAGCTATCGTGGAACGAAACTCGCCTGTGAACGAAGTTTGCTGAAGCTCGGAACGGAGTATATCGACCTCTACCTGTTGCACTGGAAAGGACGCCATCCTTATGAAGAAACCGTTCGGGCGATGACCGAATTGCAACAAGAGGGAAAAATCCGTTTATGGGGTGTCAGTAATATGGACACAGCCGACATGGAACGTATTGTTTCACTGTCCGGTGGAAGCGGCTGCGCCACCGATCAGGTACTCTATAACCTCGGCGACCGGGGCATAGAGTTCGACCTCATGCCGTGGTGCGCTGCCCGTAGAATGCCGCTTATGGCTTATTCGCCCATCGGAGAAGGACGACTTCTGCACCACCATACATTGGTGGAAATCGCCCGGCGACACGATGTATCGCCTGCACAAATCGCATTGTCGTGGACGATGCGTCAGCCCGGTATCATTGCCATACCCAAAGCCGGTAATGTAACCCATGTGGAAGATAATTTCCGAAGCCTTTCCATTCATCTGACAGAGGAAGATTTGCATGATTTGGATACCGCGTTTCCCGCATCGGCACGGAAAATACCATTGGCAGGTTGGTAATAACATGAAATGCTATAAATTATGAACTATAATAAGAAAAATGAATAAAGTCATAGATAGTATGCTGGCACATCGTTCCATCCGTTCATACACCGACAGAACGGTAAGTGATGAAGATTTAAACTCCATCATCCGTGCCGTACAAGCCGCACCGAACTGGGTAAACCTGCAACTCGTTTCCATAATTGCAGTAAAGAATACCGACCATAGAAGACGTTTAGCCGAATTATGCGGAAATCAGGTACACATTGCCGAAGCTCCCGTATTCCTCGTGTTCTGTACTGATTACCATAGGGTGGCTCTTGCCTGCCATAAGAAAGAGCAAACGCTCGATGAAGTAATGCAGGACATTGACACATTGCTCGTGGGAGCTCATGAAGTCGGTATCGCTCTCGAAGCGGCTGTCGTGGCTGCCGAATCATTGGGATTGGGAACAGTCCCTATTGGAGATGTACGTAAAAATGCGCTGGAAATTGTCCATGAATTGCAACTTCCGGAATATGTCTTTCCTATGTTGGGATTATGTATCGGCTACCCCGCAGAAGAACCGGGATTAAAGCCTCGTTTTCCACAACAGGCTGTCTTTTTCGAAGAGACATATAAGACTGATTTAAAAGATAAACTCGCTGAATATGACGTTATCTACGCCCATTATCTTAAAGAACGTCCATGGAATAATCGTGTAGGCAACTGGACAGACCTGGCAGCTGATTTCTACCGACATCCGTTTCATTACAAAGGAGTTGCGGATGCCTTAAGTCAACAGGGATTTACCTCGGCTAAAAGCAGATATTCGGTATAGAGATCAAAGTCCTAAAATCCCGGTCAACATAAGTCAACCGGGATTCTCATCATTCTGTTTATTTCTCTACCATTTAGTGAAAAATACTTTCGGATTGATATTCAACGATACCCATCCCCAATCCTGCCAGCTTTTATGATTGCCGGTTTTCACAGCGTCCATCGTCTTCGTACCACGCATAAAAGAATATCCGGCAGAGAGTTTCACATCTTTCATGATCGACCAGTTTATCTGATAATCGACTTCCGAACCTAAATATTTCTTCAAGTCCTGAACCTTTACAGCTGTACTAAAATAATGGTAATTAAGTTCCATATCTACCTTGCCAGATAGACGGAAACGACCTCCGATACGAGCATCCATCAATCCCGGTGCATAACCGTTTGCAAATGTAGAAGCATAAAAATAATCCATTGCTCCATAGAATTTATGATGGGTCCCATAAAGAGGATCAAAAGCCTTATACTTACCGCCATTTCCTTTATCACCGCTTAAATAATCAAAACTAGCCACGGCTCCCCATGTCTGATTAAACGTATAGGCGGCTTGTATGCTACCCATCAAAGCTGAAACTTTCTCCGCAGCTTTATTCTTACCCATCTGATAGTAGAAAGCACCATCCAGATTCCAGTTACTATTCTTATAAGTGAGGTAAGTACCCATTGTTTGTAAATAGCGGGTATGAGAATCATCCGTGGCTTTATCACCCGTTTCCAATCCCAGATTCATAAACAACAAAGAAGCTCCGAACGGAACATTATCCGCTTTATAATGATACCAGACGGTTTGCATATTCTTATAAGGCTGTCCGGTAGAAGAATCATAGTAAGTACCTCCACTTGTTCTATTGTCATTATTCTGGTTAAAAGCAAGAATCAGATGGACTTCATTATTTTTGTTGGCATATCCCAGCTTCAATGCATCGTGGTAACGGCCCGCTACATTCCAATCCAGTCCTCCCAAAATACGTTCATCATCATAAATCAATGACTGACGTCCCAGTTGAGCAAAGAACCCTTCACCAAAGTTCAGTTTCGCCCAAGCCTCATTCAACATAAAACGCCCATTCTTCTCAATCTGCGGGTCTTGTCCCCAAACACCGACATGCTGTGCCGACATCTTTAGTTCCAGATCCGAACGTTTATAATCCATCGAGAGGCGTGCACGGTTATTGATGAAAGATGTAGGAGCTACCCCTTCATCCCGTGGAGTCAATGCACCATTCCGATACTCCGCACGAGGTCTGATTTGCATAGACATCGTAAATTCATTCTCTTTCTCCGTGTTTTGTGTATATGCCATGCTTGGCAATAGCATAAGCAAGAATGACCAATAAAGTGTTTTCATTGATATTGAAGTTTAAGTGATTCGATATTTCAATTTAAATTATAAGTATGCACACTGACTCCTTGCGCGGCCGGAAGGTAATTGATTCCATACCAGCACATTTGCAACAGGACAAATGATACTAACAGAATAATCAACGCAGGACGTGCCTTCAATGGCTTGCCCAATCTGAAATGGATATACACCAGATAAGCGAACCAGGTAGCTGCCGCCCAAGTCTCTTTCGGGTCCCAAGCCCAGTAATGTCCCCAGGCTTCTTTTGCCCAGATAGCTCCGGTAAGCATACCTAATGTCATAAATGCCAGACCTACATAGGTGAGGTTGTCACACAAATCCATTTCTTTCCGTTCAATCTCCTTCTTTTTGAACCAAAGCAGATAGACGGCCATCACCGTCGCCGCTCCCAACATAGCATAAGCAAACATATACACAATGACATGAGGGGCAAACCACGGGCTTTGCAAAGCAGGCATCAACGTCTTATTATGAATCTCCGGTTTGAAGATATTGATACAAATAAAGACCAATGAAAGGATGCAACTGAAACTTAAAATCCATTTATACTTCCAGCGTGCATAGGTTATCAATCCCGCCAACGGAAGGAAGAAAGAATACCACAGCCGTGTCTCTCCCATTGTCCGCATCGGAGGACGTTCTAATGAAATCCACATTCCGATAATGAAACTGAAGAAAATAGCCAGACCTAAGAAAGTAAATCCATAAGCCCATCCCGGTTTTGTACCTTTCCAGGCAGCAAAAGCTCCCAAAGCCCAACAAACCAGTGCGGCTATTGCAAATAGTATAAAGTATTCCCAACTCATGCTTTGTCCTCCTCTTTCCTCTTTTGTGCGCTGACAAACAGACAGATGGCTCCTGCCATCATCATTATTATTCCTGTGTAAACAACCGGCAACCACGGATCGCGAACCAACTCGAAGACACTGATATCGCTCCATCGTCCCTTTGTTTCATCGTAACTAAGTTGATAAATTTTCCAACCTTCTATCTCCATCGGGCGGTTCACTTCAATGGTTCCTCCCGTGATCGTTCCTTCTTGTGTGTAAATCTTCACTTCCGATACAAATCGCTGCGGTTCCCGTTCCGGCATTACAATACTGGTTAAAGAATCCAGCCGGATTGCCTTATAGGGAAAAAGAAAACTACCGCAACTTACCCATCCCTCTTTGGTTGTTTGATTCTTCTGATTGACTGCTTTCAGATAGACAGCATAAGTCGCTCCCATCGAATGAAATTCAGTAAACTTCAAAGTATCTTCGGTAGCCACAGAAGCAGCCATCGGAATAGATTGCTCAATAGTTAGCTGCCAGTCCTGCAAGCTGCCATTTGTCACTCCCTCTTCCAACAATACATGTACAGGAGATTTTTCGGGAAGCGTACGGCCGGTTTCATTATCAATCAACATCAGTTTCGGAGGATATTCGTCGATAGTGAAATCCTTCAGTTCGATAGCCAGCGGAAGTTCAATCAGTTGACCTTTATCATCCGTAGCCCGCCATTCGGCACTTCCCATCCGGGTTGTCATTTTCAACCTTTGCATATCGGCATTTCCCAAAGTGGCTGTTATCAGTGCAATAAACAATCCGATATGATTCAGTAGGAAAGAAATCCTGCTGATCTTCAAAGAGAAACCGGTGCGAAGGATTGTCAGCCCCAAGACGGTGACCATCCAAAAGTAGAGCAGGACAAAAGGCCAAGAAGAAATCATCTGCGAAAATCCCAGCAGATCAGCCGGAGCATGACCGGAAGGAGCCTGCCGGATCAGTCCCATCACTACCGTCATGCCGACCACCCACAATAGAGACGAGACAGCAGCGGAATAATGACTCAACCATCCGAATAAATAGACACGTTTGCGAAGAAGGTGCATGGCTACCAAAGCAATGATATAAACCACTAACACAATCACATTGACCGGACAGGCAAACAGGTCCCAATGTATGGCTCCCACTGTCATTTGCAGCAATAGCCCTATCACCAGTAATCCTGCGCCAATCACCAGCCCTTCTTTATAACTCCATGGTTTGCTCCACATATATAAATTCTCTTATTTCTGTGCCAGACGGCCGTTTTCTTTCGCTTTCTCCAACCATGCCGGAACAGTTGTTTTCAGGAATTTCTCCTTAGCCGCTCTTTCAGCATCCATATCCAAGCCGATATATTCCTGTGCTTTTGCCTTTGTTGAAATGTCCGGCATCGGAACATCTCCCGTATATCCATTCTTTGCCAATACTTTGGATACAGCCAGACGGGCTTGCATGGCACGATCCAATCCATGAGAAAGAATTCTCTGAATTTCCTGCGGTGCGTGGAAAGAACCTCCGTGTGAAGCTACTCCGAAATCCCAACGCCATTGTGCCTGACGAATCAGTGCGAGCACATCTTTCATCTGTGTTTCTGTAGCACCCTTGTCCCAGGCAAATTTAGCTTCGATATGTGCTTTTGCCAATTCCTGTTCCAGACGGTTACGGATTTCATTCGCTTTACGTTGGCGTTCGTACACATTATTACGTAAAGTCTCTTCACTTTCGCGGTGACAAACCTGACAGGTGCGGTCAATCATAGCCAACGGGCTTTGGATATGGTGATCGCTGAATTTCACACCACCTTCACTCTTATACGGCATGTGGCAATCGGCACAAGAGACACCTCTCTGTCCGTGGATACCCATCTGACAAATCTCATAGTCAGGATGCTGCGCTTTCAGAATCGGAGTACGGCTCAATTTATGAATATAATCATAAAAACCGGCCTCATCATAATAAGCCTCCATATCTTCTACCGTAAAACCTTTGTCCCAGGGGAAAGTCAGGTATTTACCATCCCCTTTGAAATAATATTCCACATGACATTGTGCACATACCAATGAACGCATCTCCTGCGGAGTAGCTTTAGTGATGTCTTTACCCTGACGTTGGAAAGCCTCTATCAAAGCGGGACGACTGATATGAAGATTCATTGTTTCGGGATCATGACAATCGGAGCATCCGATAGGATTCACAATTTCGGCGCCCATAGCCCCCCATTTATTGTTATAGAAAGAATCGACACCCAATGCCTCCATCATACGGGGAACATCCGGACTCTTACAAGTCCAGCAGGTAGACGGTTGAGGACCTTCGGTCGGGCTCATGGGCGAACCGGTACGCAAAGATGCCGTAATATCCTCAATGGCATGCATGTGTCCCCGTGGAGTGGAATAATCTTTTGAGAAAGCATATCCCGCCCATAGAATCACCATTTCAGGACGTTTTTCCAAAGCATCTACAGCAATATTTCCATTAAATTCACTCTCAAAGTCAGTCTTTGCAGTCTCCGTCCAAGTCTGGTATTCACGGGGAAAGTCATCCTTAAACAGTTCATTTCGTGCTTCAATCCCTTTGATAACGTTTTTACGGTTATTGAAAATGCTGGCAACTTCCGCCCTCCGTTCCATCAACGCAGAAACGCATAATCCCAAAACAAATACAACGACCATTGAACCTCCGAACAACAGCCATCCTTGCCATGATTTTAATTTCTTTTCCATTGTATATCGGTTTTATTATTTTATTACGTATTTCATTTCTTATTTATCTTTCTGATTCACCATCTTCCGAAGCCATTCGGGAACAGGCGATTCCGGAAGAGGAACAATCGCTCCCGGAGTACCGGACAGGGAATTCTTTCCACCATGAGGAACATCACGATGGCAATCCCAGCAAGCCTTCCCCTCTCCTACCTGTGACATCATATAATCAATCTTCCCCGTCTTCACAAATTCCGTATTGAGTTGTGTATGACAGCGGATGCAATTATTCATAATCACTTCGGAACTGGCTTCATGAGCCTGAATGACCTGCGGCTCGCTTTTGGTAAGAAATGCAGCCACGTGTTTCATACCGTCCATACCTTTAAAGGTCCATTTCTTCACAGCATTTTCATGCGGCACATGACAATCATTGCAAGTGGCATTCCGGGCATGTGAACTATGGAACCAGGTTGCATAGTAAGGAGTCATAATGTGACAATTCACGCATGCAGCCGGGTCATCTCCAAGATAGGTATGCGCCCGGAGCATATACATAAACAGTGCTCCTCCACCCACAATAACACCGCCAATGATGACAGCCGCTACCTTCCATTTATAAGAAGGAAAGAGTCGATTTATTATTGGAAACTTCATCATACGAAAAAGTATTTTTCACAAAAGTAAAGGATTGGAAACAAAAAAGGTGTAATAGATATTACACCTTTCGAAAGAAAAAATACTCATTACGTAAAAAAACAGAATGGGAATGTGTCAAACGTCCCTTTTTGACCTCACCTCATTCTTTCTCTATGTATTGTCTTATTCATCATGGTGATGGTCTTCGTCTTCCACCTCATTACTTAATTTGATATTGCGTGCGATATAAGATTCGTTACCTGCGGCATCCGTGCAATAAACCATCAAATGATAATCTCCTGCAGTAGCATTGGCCGGTATTACAATATCGTGATGATGAATATGGGCGGTTTTCTGTCCGGACACATCGTAGGATCTGTTGAAACTAAAATCTACTGTTTCCTGTGCAGCCCTGCTATTACCTCCGTGTGAATGGTGGTCGAAATTACTATGAATTTCAATCTTATAGGATTTCAGCATGACATCATCCGACAAATCCATTTCAAAATGAACCCCATGTTCGTTTCCTATCTCCAAAGCCTGACCTTCTTCCGGTTCGTGAAGTTCAATCAGAGGTTTGGTCGTATCACTGGAGTCATCATTATCACAAGAGGAAAACATGAAAGTAACTGTTGCCAAAAGGCTAATCATTGGGAGATAAAATTTATTTTTCATTTCAGTAATTTTTTAAATGGAACTTTGATTAATATCTGGAAGTTACGTCCCGGTTCGGGGATTTCAACTTTCCTGTAAAAACTAAGATGATTGTAATATCGGGTATCGAATATATTCCGGGCGGTCAGGGTTATTTCAATCTCATTGTTTCCACCTATCGGAATATTCAATGAACCACCCAGATGAAAGAGATTTGCTCCGGCTGTACGGTCTTCGTTACGGTCCACTCTATTTTGCCGGGCAATGCTCTGCCATTCTGCATACAACATATACCGATTCTTTTGCCAGGTTAATGTATTGCGCATAACAGGAGGTGGCGAGAAACTCAATGGAATATGTTCATCACAATTATAGGTGTAAACGTATTCAGCGGAAATCCGATAATTGAAGTTGCGCAGAAAATCAACATCTACGGTAGCTTCAGTTCCTGCAAATAGCGCTTCTGCTCCGGTATAGCGATAGATTTGTCCGGCATGAGGCAATACAGACCACTCTCCGGTAGGACGCAGAAAGATGTAATTGCTGAACCAACTGACAAATGGAGAGACGGAGAAAGAAATTCCCCGGTACTTCAGATGATAAGAAGCGTCCAGTTGCCAGCCTTGTTCGGACTTTAGGTTTGCATCTCCCTGTTCATGGCGGAAAGTGCCGTGATGTACACCGTTGGCAGCCAACTCATTCGCACCGGGCAGGCGGAAACTACGCCCGATATTCACCTTTACCAGATGTTTGTCGGAGGGAGTCCATACCAATCCCAGAGAAAGAGAATAATCACCGTAGTGCTTATTCACAGAGTGACTGTTCCACTTGTAGAAGTCTATCTGTTCCGGATCATAGCCCTGTTTCCGAAGATAATCGGCAAGGTAAGTATCTTCATGCGAAGAGATATTCATATATCCGTAGTCATATCGCACTCCTCCGCTGACTGAAAACACATTGTTGGGTCTGTATGTCGTAAGCCAAAGCATTCCGGTAGTGGAACGGCGATATTCAGGCAGTAAAAACGAATAGCCGGAAATGTCGTTCCGTTGATGTTGTCCATCCCACCCCAATGTATGTTCCCACGAAGAAGAACCAATAAAACGAGCTTTCACCGAAGCACTGAAAGTGTTCAGATTAAAAGCAAGTTCCTTGTCGGGGTCTTTCTCCGGTGCGGGTTGCGAACCATAGTGAGTATGGAAAGCACTCCACTCTTCACGGTGATTGTTCTGGAAACCTAAATCGCCTGACAAGATCAGTTTCTCCCATGCATATTGCTGGTGGGTGGTCACTTTCAGGTGATTCACTTTACTGAATGGCAATTCAATATTACGGCTGTCTCCATCATCTTCCACACGTGACGCATCGGGTATGCCATGTGCCCCCGGAAAGAATCCCGTCTTTTGATATACATTACTCACAGCATAATTCGCTTTATAGGCTCTTCGTTGATATTGGGTAAAAAGTCCGATATTGCGTTCAATGCCTGCTGTATTCTTGAGTTTACGCCCATATATGGGAATTCTTTGTGTCAGGTAGACAATAGAATCCGTCGGAATACGATAGTCACCGAAATGTTGTTCCGAATAACGAATATGGGAGTACCAGGCATTCTTCCTGATTCCCAGCATCAGTGATCCTCCGATGGTTCCATTGACTGATTTACCCAGCAGTGTGACATCTCCGAATACACGATTATCAGCAGGAACAGCCGACGGAACAACATCAATCACTCCTCCCATTGCATCACTGCCATAGAGCAGTGAAGAGGGTCCTTTCAATACATTGACTGCTCCGATATTGAAAGCATCCAGTTCTAGTCCGTGATCGGCTCCCCATTGTTGTCCTTCCTGTTTGATTCCGTTTTCCAATACAGCAATCCGGTTGAATCCCATTCCGCGAATCATCGGTTTGGAGAAGCCCGAACCAATATCCATTGCCTGTACTCCGGGAATATTCTCCATCGCCTGCATGAAGTTTCCTGTAAAATGTTTGCGCAAAAAATCCTGATCGGCTACATCAACCGTAAGGGCAGACTTTTTCGCTTGACGTTGCTGGTACGTTTCGGTTACCACAACATCAGGCAAAAGCATGCTCTTGATTGAATCGGATTTCTGTGCATGGACGGATAAGGTTACAAATAGCCCTATTACGCCCGAAATAATTCCGATACGCATCAATTACAATCTTTTATTTAATGTGTAAAATGAATGTAAGGATAGATTGAAAGCCAATCTATCTCCATTGAAAATATGAGTATGTAATCATGCGACCGGAGGCCCGCGTAAATGATGCGAATAAGTTCGTTTGCAAACAACCTTATCCTGGTAAATAATCGGCTCGTAGGGCACGAGCGTCAGTGTGTAATGAAATTCTATCGGTTGAGGTTCAGTAAAGAAAGAAAGGGAGTATTGGCAGATCGCACAATCATCAGATGATTGGTGAGAATGCTTTGCATGGGAACACGACTTTTCATCCTCACTTCCATGATAGTGAAAGGTCTTCACTACAAAGAAGGGAATGAATGTCATGAATAACATCCATGCTATATATACCCTTATATTTTTCTTTTGATACATTCTCCCTCTATTGATTAATAGAATAGCGGGACAAATATAACAGTATGAAAAATAATCAGCAAGTTATACATCTTAATATGTGTTATCAGTAATAGAGTTCACCTCCCTTAATGTCCAAATCTCTTCATATTCATAAGCCTCTCCCGGCTTTAGCTTAACCATAGGACTGTTCGGTTCCATTTCCAAAAATTCATCATTTAAATAAATCATGTTAGGAAAACACACCTGCAAATTATTATCATATTTCCCCTGTGGAACATACTTATTTTGTTTGATATACAAATAATCACTGAACTGATAGAAATACATACCGTTTGTAGTATTTATCCCATATTTCTTTTGTTCGTCTCCTCCGGGAAATGCGGTAAAATAATGATTCTCTACATGAATACGTTCCTGCAGATGATGAGAGGGAATTAATGTATCTGCTGACAATGAAATCTCACTAAATCCCAATGGATATTGTGAATTTGGCATCGCTTCACAATAGTAAATCCCACCGGCAGGCAGTAATGTACGTGTCCAGAAACAATATTCAACCTCCCCATTTGAAATATTAGACATTCGCTGTTTAATATGCAGAACCGGCTGGTTCTCTTCCAAAAAGTAAATCCGCTCCACCTGAATACCCATCGCCTGTGAGGGATGGCTGACCAAGCGCAATTTATCTTCCTCAATAAAGGTTTGATAAGGTCCTGCCCAAATTGAATCATGGATATTCTCCGTTCTACGTTCATTACCGATATCAAATCTACCGGCATCAGGACTTCGTCTTGTTCGTATATAGTTCTCTACAGTCCAACCGTTGATAACAGAATCACTCCACAATATATTATCTCCACGACTCTCTAAGCCGAAATATAGAATTTGTCCGCCATACGTCGGATTAACAATTACGGAAACAACCCTGTTAGATAGCTTAAGGCAGTTCTCCCACCCTCTGTAAGAAACTGTATCAACCTCCTGAACCGGACGATGTGAACAGGATAAACAGAGAAAAAACAAAAGAATGAATAGTATATATTTCATAAAAGGCCAACCTCTCTTGATTTATTTAAATTCCTTTGGAGAGGATTTGAGAAGTCCTCTCCAAAGGATCATTTTATACCGGAATAATTTCGACAGAGAATGTAGAAGATATTGTTTTATTAAGCCAGATTACGAGGCTTCCTCCTACTTTATCACTCAAATAGTCACTATCAGACACCAACGTCTTTCCACCAACCTTGACCGTTACATTTCCGCTTCCGGTCCAATTATCAATTCTAAATACAGGATTCTTCACTGCGCCGGTAGGGTTACAAGTAAACTGACAACTTCCTGTACCTGTCGTTTTCATCAAAACCATCTCCCGTTTGGAATACCCTGTTACATCCGGATTATAAGAAACTCCGTTCAGATTCGTCGGGCTTCCCATATACAGCCATCCTCTTGTATACGCATCTATATCAGAAGCCGCATCAGGTTGATTGATACCCAACAGCATCAAATATACTCTATATTTATTTCCATCCGAATTAATCTGATAAGCAGTATTCCAGGAAACGTCCCCTTTAGCCTCCACGCCAATCAATGAAGAATGAGAGACCTGTGACGGCCAGGTAGCCGTTGACTTATCATAATCCCCATAACGGGCATTTAAATAGGGTTGTTTATCTACCGGCCAATGAGACATCTGATAATTTATATCATGCCAGGTCAAGTCATTCTCAATCGGCAACGGAGAGACTTCCGGACGTTCAGGAGTATAAGAGAAAACAGAAAAAGCATCAGGAGCATTATTTAAATGAGCAGTATAGATTTGCTCTTTCCAGTTTTTCACATTCTGGTTGACTTCATCAAATGGTTTAGCCGGATAAAGATCATACCGGTTGCCTGAAAGATTAGAAATACTAAAAGCCGGTTGTTTCACATGATCTGACGGAATGGATGAACTGCCGGAAATAACCATGGGCTCACTCAACTCATGATAGCGATAATAAGCCTGTCCCGCCTGTTTCTGAATATACTCGATGCGTCTCACGCCTACTCCGTCAGCATAGAAAGTATAATACTCGTCTACTTCCGGATATATCCCGTCAGGATAAGGAGCCTTATAATCCGGATTTACCAACGCATAATGGTACTTAACCACTTTCCTTACTTTATTATTCTCTATGATATCCACTTTCGCATGCGCCAACAAACGATCCGACATTGGCTCGAAGCATCCTTTACTCAAATCCGACCATGTTTCAGCAAACTCATAACAATAAAGCAATTCGTTATTCATGTGCCAAACAGGTACAAAGTTTGCCTCCGACCAGAAAACAAATTGTCTGTTTTGTGCAGCAGCCGGGCAATGTTTCGGATTGAAACTGATTACCGTCGCATCCCCCGGAAAGCCAGCCCATGTAAAATTACGCTGTTTTACATCAAATTCCGGAGAGGACTCCACGACATCTTCAGCCGAAAACTCTTCAAAACGAATATCTGAAAAGTTCACTTCTGTCGAGTTTTCATTACCATTCCTGACTATCGGACAAATAAAATAGTTCTGTCCCTGTCCTCCCCAATCTTTCGATTGAGCAAGTTCAATCCAGTTCTCATGAAATTTCCCATCAATTTCTTTTCCAACACTCACATAAAAATGAAAGAAACCGGATATCTTATTCCTGATGATACGTGCCTTACCTGTAGAAGCTGTAAAAGGAACAGAAAAATAGCTATTATTGAGAGGTATGGAATAACGGAAAGAATAATCGTTTTTATTTATCTTCTTCGTATTATCCAAAACGTTATCTATTCCGTCCTGACGATCCAATACCCGTACGGTCGACACACCGGATTCTGTACACACACTCACCGAAGTATAATTATTGAAATCCGGTTTCCCGTTCTTCTCCCGGACAATAGCCAAGCCAAAGTTAGTTGTTTTATCAGCTGTTACCTCCGCAATAAAATGTCCCTGCGCAATCTGTGGCAGACAAACACCATAAGTAGAATTCTTCCCGTTTAACCCTATTTTTACAGAGGAACCGGAAACATCAAAACGACCATTAGCCCCTATCGTTAAAGCGATAGGCTGATACTCCGTAACCACAGGAGGAGCCGGTTTTTCTTCTGGATTAACCGGCATATAGGGATCATCCAAAGTGCAAGCTATCAGGCTGGAAAGCAGACAAGCTGCCAATATATTATTCATTATCTTCTTCATTTTTATTATGTATTAATAGGTCCGATTGAGATATACATTTCACAATCAATTGACTTGATTTACCGAGAGATATTTCAATTGCTTCTCAAAAGCCGCCGCTGAAAGATGAGTCTTCACCTGAACCACTTCCTCTTTTCCCGGTATCAGCGTTACGTAATTCTGCTCAAAGAAACTTTCATCGTCATCTACATAAAGATAAAGCCCTCTAATCAGTGCAGAAGAACGAAGCCGTAAATTGACTCCTTCATTGGTCTTCTCCACCGTTATAATAGGAGCCACCTTTGAATAAGTATACTGATTGGAGTAGACCGGATAATGGATGTTCGAAGAAACTGTTTTACCATTTTCATTCAACGTCACATAAATGAAAACTTCGTTCTCTTTCTTACCTCCATAAAGTTCCGTAGTTGTTATCGAAGCCACATCTTCACACCCATTAGCACCCAAATCAAATGAAACTTTCTTTGAGAACACCGTCTGTCCCTCCAAAGTCAGAGTCGTTATCTCCAACTCTCCTTTCATCTTTTGCAAACGATCGGAAATGGCCTTGAATACGACTTGTTTTCCGGAAGCATAAGGAGAAACCAATACCTCGTCATATGCATCGCGGGCATAATACTGTAAAGCCTTCCATCTGCCACAATAATCAATACTTGACCACGAAGCTACCGGCCAACAATCATTAATCTGCCAATAAAGTGTTCCCATACAGTAGGGTTTTGCACGACGATGAGCTTCAATTCCAATCTTCACCGCCTCCGCCTGCAAATACTGGCTCATATAAACAAATGCACTAAAATCATCGGGAACTTTAAAATATTTCTCCATATACATCTTCATCATATTATTCCCGAAATTCGGATCACGAGTCTGGTCATTGCGGGCACGCTGATGAGACAACATAACTTCCGAATCCAAACGCAAATCATGTTCACTTGCAAAACGACGGATGGTGCGCATCTCCGGATAAGACTGAAAACCATACTCACTCATAAAGCGACCTATGTTTTTAGCTTCCGTGTACTCTTCAAGCCATCCTCCTTTCCAGACAGACCAGAAGTGTACATCTCCCATATTATAATCTATATTATTATAGCCGGTCACAGGAGATGTCGGGTGATAATACCTCGTTTCATCCACAGCCTGTATCGCTTCCGGAATTACGTCATAAAAGAGTTTATGCAGATTACTCTGATAAATTCTGTCTTCTTCGGGCGTATAACGATCTTTCCATCCCCATCCGAAATATGAAATCTCATTTTCATTGTTTCCGTTCCAGAGTGCAATGCAAGGATGATTACGCAAGCGTTTTACATTATCCTTCACTTCCTCGGCCACGCTATTCAAATAATGCTCGTCAGCGGGGAACATGCCACAGGCAAACATCATATCCTGCCAAACAAGAATACCGTATTTGTCACACATTTCATAAAACGCATCCATCTCATAAATACCTCCACCCCAAATACGCAACATATTCATATTCACATCAGCTGCCGACTTTATGATATATTCGTACCAACTTTCAGGCACCCTGTTCGGAAAATTATCCAAAGGAATATAATTGGCTCCTTTCATAAAGACCGCTTTTCCATTCAGCTTCACAAACATTGACTGCCCCTGTTCATCTTTTTCACGAACTATTTCCAATGTACGGATACCCGTCTTTACACGGTCTGTCACCTTACGTCCTTCTTTATCCAATACAATATCGAAATCATACATCCGGGGATTGCCTAATCCGTTAGTCCACCATAATTCAGGATTCTTCACTTCGAAGTCCACCCGTACCGTGTTCATCCCTTTAGTTAATGCTACTTGTTTACGAACAGCCTCTTTCTTATCATATTCCACTGTAAACGTTGCCTTCGTATCCTCATCACTCATCACCGTACAAACAGCCTCCATCTTCGCTTTTCCCGACTCCAGTTTCCGGGTAATAATTTGAGTTCCATCGATATGGATATCATCCCAGTATTCCAGATAAACATCTCTCCAGATACCGGTAGTAATCAAACGAGGGCCCCAGTCCCATCCATAATTATATCCGGCTTTGCGGGCATAAAGGCTTAACATAATATCCGACTGATCATTATTAGGCCATGCCTGCAACTGGAAAGGAGACGCCAGGTACTTAGGCATATCCACCTTAAATATAGAATGGAAATAGATGCGGATAGTATTCTCCCCTTTCTTCAAATAAGGAAGAGGATTCAAAGTCCATGTACGAAACATATTGTCACACTTCATCACCAGATAATCATTGATATAAATATCGGCATACGTATCAAGTCCGGCAAAAACTAGCTGTACATTGGGCGCTTGAAGCAGAGCCTCATCTACTATGAAAGTCTTTTTATATTCCCAATCCTTTTCTCCAATCCATTGCAGGGATTTCTCATTTACTCCGTAAAACGGGTCCTTTATCATACGATTATTCATCAAATCGGTATGTACAGCTCCGGGCACTTGTGCCGGGAGCCAACTTTGAGATATAGATTGCTTGAACTGCCATTCATCATTCAGACTGATCCGGCTTTTGTTTTTCGCCGTAACAGGTATCAAACAGGTAAATAACATAAGCAACAATATATATTGAATCTTTTTATGCATAATACAAATTAGTTAAATGATAAGTGATTGCTTAATCCCGGTCACTCTCTACCAGAATAGTACTCTGAAAACGAGTTGCATTTCCCGATTTCGGGACAATAAATGTAATCTTGGCAACTGCTGATTTATAACTCGTGTCATCACCCAACGAAGGTGATATATTATAATTTCCCGGTTTACCGCTTTCTTCTACGGCTTTAAAGTTGTCATCTTCAAACGTTATATTCGGACAAGAGAACTCACCTCCCCAGTCTTTCTGATTATAGAATTTGAATTGAACCCATTTACTGACAATGACAGTCTGTGAATAGACAGTTTGGGTAGCATCTTCCGATACTTTACGGAAAATAACTGCATTATTAAAATCCCAATCCGGATTATAGTTCCACAATTCCGGGCGACCGATTCCCCAACCATTCACAAACAAAACTTCCGGATAGGAAACATTAGTAGTTAACGGATTTTCCGCACTCTCTACAAAAACAAAGTTGAACATCGTATTCATATATAACGTCACATTACCTGTCTGCCCGATATACATCAACTTATCTCCTTCCAGTTTAAAGAAATCCGGATCAAACTTCAACACATTGAGATCAATCAATTCTGTCCTCACTTCTTCACCGTTTGTCAAAGAAACATTCTGGGCACGAAGTGTATTGCTTACAAAATCATTATCCGACGCATTCTTCTTATATAGCATGAAGACAACATCATTTACCGTCATTTCCTTTTTCAGAGGTGAAATCTCAAAAGAAAAAGCATCGAATACCACCTCTCTCACTTTCTCTTCCGTACTCTGTGAATCACAAAGGGAAACCGGACGCGACGAAGCCAACTCGCAAGTATTCGTACTGGCATCAAATCCCCATACCATTCCTTTCTTTTCCGGCTCGCTATATATAAACACATTTGTATTATTCGGCAAGTCTACAGTAGCCTTATATAAATAAGGAGTTAACGGATTACTTTCATCCCTTTGCAGCACAATTTCTTCCCCTGTTTCACCAACCACTACATATAATTGTGCAAAATCCGGCCTTTCCAATGGAATCTCGTAAGATTGTTCTGCTGTTTTCACATTTTTATTTGTAGCCACAACCTCCAGAGAAGCAAGTTGCTCGCCACACAAACGTCCAAACGGCACTTCGATTTCTTCTTCCACTTTCAATGTCTTTTGATTATTTCCCGGAAGAGTTTTGGAATAAAGCACCGCCTGATTGGCAACCAAGCGTATTTCTACGTGCGACAAGGCATCTGCATCCGTCACCTCCACGTTTAATTTTACCGACCCACCATATTGCAACTGTTCCTGATTCAAGGATAACTTTCCAATGACAGGTGCTTCGGCAGACGGATCGAAAAACATTTCATCCTGATTCTGGCAAGAAACAGCCAGTAACCCGATAAATATATAGAATGAAACAAGCTTATATAAATTCGTTTTCATATTTCTTCATTTAAAGATTAATAAAGGAAGAGGATTAATTATACCCCGGATTTTGAGTTAGGTTCGGATTACGATCCCTTTCTTCCTGCGGAATAGGCATCAGCAACATGTGTGCGGGGAATTTACCCGTAACAGTCGTTTGTTCTCCATCCACAATTTCCGACCACGTCAGACTTGACAGGGTGCTTTGAGCAATTCCATAACGTTTCAAATCAAAGAATCGCTCTCCTTCGTAAGCCAGTTCCAAGCGTCTTTCTTTCAAAAGAAGCCGGGTCAGCTCTTCTCTTGAACTGGCATTCAATTCCTGAAGTCCGATACGGGTACGAATCTTTTGCAGATTGGGTTCCGCTATTGCAGTTGCCGGACCGGACAAAGCATTGACTGCTTCTGCATGCAACAAAACAATATCAGCCAGACGGAAAATATAGATCAAGTCTCCGCAATCCCATCCTACCCGATTCTTTGCCCTGCACTTGTAAGGGAAAGGCAATGTACGGGTTTCCCATTGTCCATTCTTCAGTTGCGCATAATACTGGTCGAACCAAATATTGTTAATGTCCTCAAAGATGACCGTAGAGTTTTTACGAACCTGATCTCCTTCATCATCAAAAGCTTTCAGCAAACTTTGGGAAGGTGTCAGATATTTACGCCAATTCTGCTCTGTCATGGAAGGAGGCAATAGAAGAACAGGTACGTAATTATTTTCCGTACTGTTGGCGATATACTGTACAGCCAGAATTGTCTCACTATTATTACGATGTTCATCGTCAAACAGATGGTCATACGTATCCACCAATCGGTATACCGGCGAATTCATCACTGCTTCCGAATAGGTCTTCACCTTATCCCATTCTACATTGCCGGGTGCACCTTTCGTTGCATACACTTTTGCAAACAAAGCGTTAACCGCCCCTTTACTGGCAAATCCTCTGGTTTCAGCTTCCGTAGCACGCTTGTCCGGTAAACGGGTCAACGCAAATTCCAAATCTTCAATGATACGTGCATAAACTTCCTCTTCCGAATCGGCACGAGGCACTTGCACATCAGCCGGAGCAGTGCTTCCCGTAGTAGTCACAACAGGCACACATCCCCAGGTCTTTACTAAATTAAAATAATGCAACGCCCGCAAGAAAGAAGCTTCTCCAAGCATTTCTTCACGTTTACTCACTCCGGTAAAAGCTTCCGCGTCCAACAACGGATCATTAATTTGAGGTATATATTTCAAAGCTACGTTACAACGCATAATACTTCCGTAAAGCGACTTCCATGATTTCATAACAACCGCATTACGGGGAGTCAGGTCGCGTAAGAACACATTATTGATATCCACATCATCACCACCACTGTATGCATTATCCGCAAAACAGTCTGCAAGAATCATATAATACCACATATAATATTCTTCATGCCCCTTCTGTATTCCGTCATAGCAACTGATAATCAGTGCTTCCGCATCTTTTATGGAAGTAAAAGCATTGGCTTCGGTCAGTTCTCCCTGCGGTGTTTCTGTCAGGAAACTATCACAGGAGGTCAGCCCTACATTGAGCAGCAAAGCTGCGGATATAAATATAGAATATATCTGTTTCATGTCTTTTTTAGATTTAATGAGTTGAACAATGCTCAAAATACAATAGTAGCTCCCAGAATATAAGTTCTTGCATGGGGGAAGACACCCTGGTCGATTCCCATAGCCGAAGAACTGCCTCCACCGATATTCACTTCCGGGTCATAACCTCTGTAATTGGTAAAAGTCACCAGGTTATCCCCTGATATATAGACCGTCACTCTGTCCATCAAAGCCTTCCGGGTCAGCGGACGCGGCAAAGTATATGACAGTTTCACATTTTTCAGTTTAAAGTAAGATCCGTCTTCTACAAAACGGGAAGAAATAGCCGGGTATTTATCTTTCTCCGCACGGGGCACAGTAGTGTAGTCTCCCGGATTACGCCAACGCATCAGGACACGGTCGGACTGGTTGCGGGAGTCGAACATTCCTTCGGTAAACATACGGGTGGCATTATAAATATCATTCCCGTATGACCCCTGAAAGAAGAAAGACAGGTCAAAATTCTTATATGAAAAGACATTGTTGATGCCATACAGAAATTTCGGCTGTGCACAACCTAAGATCCGGCGGTCTTCATCTGCACTCAAATCTTCTTCATACACTAACATTCCGTTAGCCTTTTCGTACATCATACGTCCGTTTTGCGGGTTTACTCCTGCTGCCTGAAAACCATAAAAAGAACCTAAAGCCTGTCCTTTCTGAATGATAGACACATTTCCGGAGATTTTCTTATCAAGTGATCCGGTAAAGATAGCAGGACTTCCTGCCATATCTGTCACCTCATTCTTATTAGTGGAGATATTAAAATCTGTTGTCCATTTTAGTTCTCCGGTCAGATTACGCGTGGTCAGTTGGAACTCCAATCCTTTATTTACCACGCTACCTACATTTTGCATACCCGAATCGAATCCGGAAGTTTGAGGCAGCTTTACCATTAACAGCAAATCGGTTGTTTTCTTATAGTATGCATCGGCAGTCAACGTCATTCTTCCATTAAGGAAAGAGAAGTCGAGTCCCACATTGGTCTGGGTAGTTCTCTCCCAACGCAACTTATCATTCCCTATCTGGCTCTGATAATATCCTGGTAAAATAACGCCATCCATATTATAATTGGCTCCGATTCCATAAATCCCATAAGAACTATAATAACCCACCTGGTCATTACCAACCTGTCCCCAGCCGACACGCAGTTTCAAATCACTCAACCAATCCAATGGTTTCATAAATTCCTCCCCAGTCAGTCTCCATCCCAAAGAGAAAGAAGGGAAATACCCCCAACGGTTGTTCACGCCAAACTTGGAAGAACCGTCAGCACGGAAATTGACAGTGGCGAGGTACTTATTCTGGTAGTCATAGGTCACTCTCCCCAATACAGAAGCATTGGTAGATGCACCATAATCTTCACTTGGCTTGTTTAATACAGTTCCGGCGTTCATAGAATGTATTTTATTATCAGAGAATCCACGTATAGAACTGTTTGCCGATTCTCCCACATAGCGGGAAGCCACAAACCCCGCCAAAGCCGAGAAACTGTGATCTCCTATCTTCTTAGTATAAGTCAGAATTTCTTCGTTGATCCATTTGTAATTTAACGAAGTGTTATAACTCGCTTGTCCCTGCTGGTTACGTCCCCAAGCTGAACTGAACGGGTCCAGAAATTCTTTGTACCGGGAAGCACCCATTTCGATGCCCATGCTTGTTTTTAACTTCAGATCCGGAGTAAAAGAAATCTCCGCATAGAGGTTACCCAACAATTTATGATATACATAATCACGAGTATATGACTCTACCGCACTTAAAGGATTCTCCAAAGAAGACAAAAACGGTAGCGTAGGAAATGTTCCGTCCGCATTATATTTACCTACCACAGATGGAGTGGTGATGGCTTGCAGAATAACGGTCTCGGAATTTCCATCCGAAACATCGACATCATTGATCTTACTGTAACTTAGGTTCGTTCCGATCTTTACCCATCTTTTCAATTCCTGTTCCAGATTGATCTTAAAATTCATACGTTCAAATGAAGATGGTTTTACAATACCATCCTGTTTGATAAATCCGGCTGAAATGTAATAAAGGGATTTTTCGTTTCCACCGGAAATGGATAACTGATAATTCTGCATGGCCGCATTGCGAAACATTTCATCCTGCCAGTCGATATTGGCATTATACACGGAGGTATCCATGGCCGGATACCCCAAATCGGAAAGTAAATCCTGATATTCATCTTTATTCAAAACATCTATTCTCTTGGCACGTTCCGAAAAACCATAGTAGGCATTCAACTCAATTTGCGCTTCACCTTTCCGGCCTCTTTTGGTGGTAATCAGTACTACCCCATTCGCACCTGCATTTCCGTAGATTGCAGCAGAAGAAGCGTCTTTCAATACCGTAATGCTTTCTATTTCGGAAGGGTTGATCGTTTTTGTGTCACTGGTCGGCACTCCATCCACCACATACAAAGGTTCGTTTCCTGCATTGATAGACGTAGCTCCCCGGACACGGATAGAGAAACCCTCATTCGGCTTCCCCGAAGGGGTGATAACTTGTACTCCCGCAGAACGTCCGGCAAGTGCCGACCCGAAATCATTCACGGGAATATTTTCTATATCTTTTGCCAGAACAGTGGATACAGCTCCCGTTATATCTTTCTTCTTCTGTACGCTATAGCCTACTACAACCACTTCATCCAGTTTTTTCACATCTTCCTCTAAAGTTACATTCAGCATCCGGTTGTCTCCGATTCTTTTTTCCTGGGACAGATAACCGAGAAAAGAGTATTGAAGTACTTGATTAGGATGATCGATTTTGATTTCGTACTTACCATCCATATTGGTCACCACTCCATTATTACTTCCTTTCACCATCACACTGACACCTATCATCGGTTCGCCGGAACTATCCGTAACTTGTCCTGTCACGTTTCTGGCAGTAGCCCCCTGTGTAGATTCTGCGTCTTTCTGCCTGACATTCTTGGAGATACGGACAGTTTTGTTATTGATATCGAAAGAGACATCCTGCCCCCGAAACAGATTATTCAGTACATCTTCGATCTTTTGTTGTTTGGCGTCTATTGAAACTTTTCTTTTTGTATCAATATCCGGTGTTCGAAGAACAAACGTGTAATTGTATCGCTTATTGATTGTTTCCAACGCCTCACCAATTGTCTTATTTTTGAGACTAAGCGTGATAAGTTCTCCATTATTCTGCGCCAATACCGGATTCGTCCAGATAAATAGCGCCAATAGAATTGGTAAAAGATTGCTAAATAGCTCTCTAAAATGAGCCGGTTTTTCATGATATTTCATACCTTTGGCAATGATCTAAGTTAATAATTAATTTTGTTAACTGATTTCCAAAACGGGAAAGTGTCGCAACCACTTTCTCGTTTATTTTTTTATTTGTTTATCCATCCATTCCGCACATGTATTTTAAGGTTAATAACTGGGTTGTCTATCTCGTCTTTCTTGAAATTTCAATAATATCCTGATCTCGCTTGATACATAATTCATTGTCTATATTCAATGCTTCGAGCATCTCATCCAAAGAAAGTCCCTGGGCAAATGTGACAAAGAAAATTTCTTTGAGTAGCGCTTTATCCCTTATCACAATCTGAACATTGAACAGACGTTGAAGTTCCGTTATAATCTCTTGCAGTGTCTTGTCTCTGAATGTATACTGTCCGTTTCGCCAGGATTGATACCCATCGACGTCAAACTTTTCAAGTTTAACTTGTTTTTTATCCAGTATAGCTTTCTCACCCGGAACAAGGAAAATATCATGCTGATTTAAATCTCCCTTCACCAACAAAGAAATACTTCCTTCGAGCAGTGTGGCTTCCGTGCCTTTATCTTCCGTATAAGAACGTACATTAAATCTTGTTCCATGCACTTTGATGCTTAAATCTTTTGTATCTACAATAAAAGGACGTTCCGGATCTTTTGTCACTTCCAGAAAGGTTTCTCCGCTAACAAATATCTGGCGAACTTGGGTAAACTGTTCGGGATAGATAATATGTGTACCGGAATTCAGCCAGACTTTACTCTGGTCGGGCAAAATAACTTCTTTCTTTTGCCCATATTCGGCATAGACTTCTATCCAGTTGACTTGTGATTCCTTGTTATCCAGATATAGATAAAGAGTAGCTCCCAATAAAGGAATAAACAGAATAGCTGCAACACGTATCAGATAATGTATTGTTCTCGTGAATGTACTCTTTTGAGGAGACGGAGCTACTCCGCCAATAGCTTCACAGACCTTCACAAATGCAGAAGAGGTCATTTCGCGGTCACAGGCTACTTGAGACGATTCTTTCCAAATTTCTTGCAATTCCTGATCGAATTCCGGTTTAGACTCATTCTCTATGAACCATCGTCCAAACGCACTTGAAGTGATATCCTTCTTCAAGTTATAGAAATAGTCTTTCAATATTCCGGGAGGTAAGAGTTTCATTTTTCTTCGTATTATCTGGTTATATCTGATATACGGAAGCTAGAAAAAGTACACCCAATGCTTTTTCGACTTTAACATTTATAAACTATTAATTGGGAATAGAGGTGTAACAAAAAGTAGTATGGCAGAGCGGAAAAATTAAAATCAGAGAGAAAGAATGAACAAAACAGCAATCCAATAAAGAAATCCTCCCAGTTTTTCACGAAGTATATGCAACGCTATATTCAGATGGCGTTCTACCGTGCGTTTGGATATTCCTAGTTTAGAGGCTATCTCATCATTAGACAATCCTTGCAAACGACTCATGACAAACACTGCACGACGCTGCGGAGGCATATTATCCACTTCTTTCATCACCAGTTCTTTAATATGTGACAGATCATAAACACTTTCTATCATTTCATCTGTATGATCGCTATCCTTCAGATATGAAATGCTTTCCAAAGGTTCTGAAATGACTAAGGAACGGAAATAATCTGTTATCTCATTCTTTGTGATGGAATACAAATAGTTATTAAACTTCCGTTCGCAATCAATCAATTCTCTTTTTGTCCAGACCTTGATAAATACATTTTGAGCTATATCATCGGCAACAAAAGAATCTTTCACTATCCCCAATGTGAAGAAACGCACTTGAGAATAGTAACGATCGAAAAGAAGTTTAAAAGCATTTATATCTCCGGAAATCATTCGAGAGATAATATGACTCTCATTTTTCATAAACAGTTAGTGCAATATTGCAGATTTTATTGTCTCATACTTCCCAACATTTCCATCCCTTATTAGCACAAATGTACACCACATATGTCCGTACATTATAATTAGGAAACTTTTTCTTAGTGTCTTCACCGTATCTTTTCACCTGTTCCACGTGCTCGGGAAGAGGCTCGGAAAGCGCAAGCATCTTTTCAGCTTCTTTCATACGATAATATTTAAATTCGACCACACGATCATCCGTATAGTAATCTGTACCGGGAATACCGGTCATTTCAAAGTCTGATCGGCCTACTGAATTATTCTGTTCGATGGCAAAGGTATAACAACTACTTAAATAACGCGATACCAGTTCGTAGAAAGAACACCGGATAAAGTTTTCATTGATCTTATCAAAAACTTGTGCTGGAAATTGTCCCAAATATTGTTCGAAATAATTCTGAACGAGTGGTTCTAAGCTTCGATTGGAATCATAGTGCCGATACACAGGAACATAACGTTGTGCATTGCCTTCTATTTTGTTCAGTTGATTATAGTAGTCCATGTATACACTACGCATCGTCATATTAGGCAATGTGGTTACAAATTTATCCTTCAACGTCGTCATTCCCAAATAAAACAAACTAATGGGATAAAACTCTTTATCAAAAAACTTTTTCTTATTAAACTTACTAGCAAGATCAGCCACATTATAAGGCAATTCATCGTCAATTACCAATGCATCCAACATCGTTTTCGCATTATCCAGCGAAAGAGTCAACCGACGAATCCAATGAATGTCAGTACGTAGATTTTCATCTACCAATTCGTCCGGAATACTACCGGCATTGGCTGCAAATTTCTTGAAGAAGTAAGTAAGGATAGTGGCATTGAATAACCGATCTCCATTCGGACGGAAACGATAACCATCATAGTTACTCACTATTAGTTGCCATATTTCGTCAAAGCGTTCCTGTCCTGTAGAATACTTATCAAGCACATAACGTAGATATGTTTCAGTTTCTTCGTATGTAAACCCAAGCATATTCAGGAAATTAGGCTCAAGAGTCAATATCTCTGCAATATTATATCCACTAGTCAAATCATCCATAGTGACAGGCAGCACACCTGTACAAAAACAAGTACGGATACTACCTTCACCAATACCTTTTTTAATTACTTTAAAAAAAGTACGCAGAAAGCTGTCATTAGTAGTAACTTCTTCATAGAGTGGATCATTATAGGCAGTAAGTAATTGATTGGTGAAATTATCATATTCATCAATCAAAATATAGACTTTAGGCAATTCGTGAGAGCGGGCGTAAGTAAGCACTTCTTCCAGCATTTTAGATGCATCGCCACGATTGCTAAATTCAAAATCATCAAACAAATCACGATTATGTGCTACCATTACTTCTACCGGACCGCAATTCAGGTCATTAAAATTCTGTGCCAGCCCTTGAATATGGTCTGACATTACCATTGCGGAGAAGTCATAACGGATTATCATATAACGGTTATGTTCTTTTGTCGGATGGTTTCCAATCCACGTGTCACCAAACAATTCTTCAAACCGATGCGCTTTCGTACGGTCATAATAGCAAGCTAGAGTAGAGACTAACAAACTCTTCCCAAAGCGACGGGGACGCAGAAATACAGGAGCCTTATAATCTTCAAGCTTAGCTATATATTGGGTCTTATCTACGTAATAGAAACCACGTTCACGCATTTCTATGAAATCTGCTACTGCATAAGGAATTGTTATACTTGCCATAATCCTACTGTTTTTTCTATAGACAAACAAAGGTACAAAATTGTTAGCAATAACAAGAAGAAATCTTTGAATTGATTGTTATTACTCTTGTTGCCAAACATAAAACACGGTTCTTCCAGCTCCACGTTTACGAAGAATCCCTTTCTCAATGAAAGTATTCAAATCATCTATTGCTTTCAGCCGGGAAAGTCCGGTCAGGCTACTATATTCCAATCGGGTAATACCACCATTTTTCCTTAGAAATTCCTGTAAAAGCTGTTGGCGTTGCTCCATAGAAAATTCCACTTTTTGAGAAGAGTGTTTGGATTTGTCCACACGTTCCAACTCTATTTCACGCTTAATCTTCCTTTTGAACTCTTTGGAAGTGCGCAAATGCACGTTATCAAAACAGATTGATTCGGCACGAATCTCACGTTTAGTCATTACTTTATGCGTACATTTCAAAGAGATGCTAAAATGCCCGAGTTCGCCAAGTTCTACGATATATCCCTCTGCTAACGTTTCGGCTAGTTCATCCAATACAACTCCTACTACCGCATCTATCACGTTATAGTTAAAAGTCTGGGAAGAACGAGATACACGTTCCATGAATTCTTTCTTCGAGTAAGTTCCATTTGGAACGATACGGGCATGCAAAGGCTTTTGTTCTCCGGTACAATCAGGATCCGGTGTTTCATACAAATCATATTGAGCACTCATAAGTATATCTTTTTATTAGTTCATACATTTATTACTTTCACTATGTATATTTAATCGCCTGTTCATTGAACTTTAATCTTCAGTTCATATAAAAATAATCGTCTGACAGCTGTATCTTTTTCGTCTGACATCTGTCAGACGGAAAGATAACAGTTGTCAGACGAAAGTTCAACAGCTGTCAGACGATTAATCTATCGCATACAAAGGTATAACTTTATGCGATACGACCTTTAAATCTTAGGAGGAAAAAGACAATTCCTCCCAAGAATTTAATCACCCAACAGTAATTTAGTCACAGCGGCAGTATTCAATGCCCATTCACGAGTATATATCTCGTCCGCTTCCGGAATATCAACTAACTTCAATCCCTGTGCCTGTGCTTTGACAGCTAACAGTTCACCAACAGTTGTTTTCGCTTCCAGCTTATCCAGATACTTTTCAATGGTCTGTGTATCCAAAGAAAGAATCGTCTGTCCACTAAAAGGTATTTCCAGCCAAACAATTTCCCGTTCTTTCACTTTCAGAACTCCGAAAACAAGCCCTTTCTGCAAACTTTGGGAAATACGTACCTGATGTTGTACGCAAGAAGGATCGTAAGCTACTCCTGTTCTTTCCGATATCTTCATTGGATAGGCAGAGTTCATCCAACCTACCACCAGATTAGGAGAGATAGTCCCGTTGCTATATGCATTGCAAGTGAAAGCGACATATTCCGCACCTACACGGTTCAGTTCATTCAAATCCAGCTCGATATATTCGGCAGTACCTTTCTTATTAGGAATACTTCGGATATCCCCGCTATGTTTAGCGCCAATAGCTTGCAAGTTGAAGAAGGAACAAACTTCTGTTGTGGAAGGCAAAGTGATATGACAACTCAAGTCCATGTCAAGATGCTGTGCCGGAAGCCCTTTTCCCCACTGCATAAACAATCGCACTTTATCCCCCTCTACCGGGAAACGCGTTCCCTGCAAAGCACAGGAAGTATCCTGAATTGTTTCGCTACGATCGCCGATAGCCAACGGAATATGGAACAACATAGGGTCAATATACATACTTTTGTTTTCACTTTCGACAGCTGCACTGGCGAAACGGGCAGCTACGACTTCCTTACACAAATCCTGTACATCCTTCACCATCGCTTTTAGCTGATCCTCCATATACAGACCCACCAAATAATGTGGTTCTATCAAAAGAGCATTCCCCCCTAAAGGTTTCACCATTCTCTTACGTCCCGGTTCAAAGTAGCTCTCCGCATACATACCCAAAGTAACTACCAAACGTGCCGGCAACAAATGAACCACTTCTTTAAATGCAGCCAACGTCTCTTCCGCTCCGAACCAAAGCATATTCGCAAATAAAGAACGTGCAAACATACCCGGTCGCTGCTTTAACAAAGCAAATGTCTGTTCCGCATCCGCCTTCAAACGGTTGCGCTCCACTTCTCCCTGCCAAACGGTATATGCCTCGCGGTAGAATATATCCATCAATTCCTTCAAATTTCCGAATTCCGGCTTACGGGCATATTCCGCCAGACGCAACGCACGTATCATACGTACCCACATCTCTCTTTTCGGATGCATGATTTCGCAAGCCTTCTCCGGAGCCATTGTCAGGTTGTTCAACCAAAGAGCTACCATTTTACATTCACGACGCGTATATTTCAACTTCAACTCCTCACGCTTCGCTTGAGCTGCCGAACGACTTTTATCCAAAACTCCACATATATGTGTGTTGTTTCTACCTGTTTTACGGATAATAGTCTTAGGCTCTATGATTTGCAGGAATCCGGTTTTCTTATACCACAGATAACGCAATATATCATTCGGAGTAGAGAAATAGATTTGCGCTTCCTGCGCTCTATCCTGTTCCACCAATGTATCTATCACCAACATCAATGTCTCCTTCATTTTGATTCCGACTGCCGGTAACGGAAGTTCGCCAAGCATTATTTTCAAGCTATCCGCTTGTGTGGCATCAAGAGCTGTACGCGATTCAAGCAAGTCACAGAAAAAAGCATTCAGCTCCTTGTCCTGCCAAAGTTCCAGCACTTTCAGTTTACTTCCCTGTCCGAAATATTCCGTAGTAGCCGTTTGGAACGGGGTTCCGCAGAACGGACAACCATTGTATCGTTCCATAGGGAATGTATTATCAGGGATCACGTGTCCGCAAGGTAGTTTAACGCCTTTCTGGCTATTAAACAGGTTAGCGATCCATGTAACCAGATGATCCAAGCGCGTTTCTCCGGTAGGTACATCCCACCCTTTCACCAATGGAGACCAGTTTAGCGTCACGCCCAATGCTTCTTTCATCACCTGAAGAATCATCATCTGTTGAGCCGGATATAACTGATTAATGGCATGCAGCAGTTCTTCGGACAAGCTATATCCTACTTTACGGAGTTGGGCTACCAATGCAATGGTAGTCGAAGTCAACTCTTCCTGCTTTTTCTCTTCTTCTATCAAAGGCAAATAGATTGCATTCTGCCTGATAGACACTTTCAACAAATCTTTATTCATAACTTTGTTTTTTTAAGTAAGGTAATCGGAAGACTGTGAATCAATGGAGCATTCCTGCGGTTTTGAAGTAAGTCTTCCTTGACCTTAGTTGATAAAAAGAGGTAGAACAGGCCGGATTCGAACCAGCGTTATCCACCGTTAAGAAGTAAGCCCCGGTTGACCTCATTTCAGATAATCCCGAAGCTGCTGTCCTACCTCTATATTTATTTTTGTGGAGCAGGCCGGAGTCGAACCGACGACCGTCACAGGATAGAAGTAAATCTTAATTGACCTTTTTCATCAGGATAATCTCAAGATTATGTATGATGCTCTACCCACTGAGCTACTGCCCCTTTACGAAACAGGAAAACAGATAATCGTACTGGTAATGTTCTACCTTAAAGAGTGTGTTGAAGTAACCCGTACTTGACCTGTTTTTCTTGTTTCTTCGACAAAGATAGAAGCAGTGATGCGCAGTCTTTTTGCGTAGCTCAAACTTTTTTGCTCTTTTGAAGACAAAAACAGAAAAAAAAGAATGAACAGGACTTATTTTGTGAAAATACAGAAGAAATACGAAGACATATAGGTGATAACTCAAGCGTTTTTATACTTTTGCGCATAGTAGAGATATGAATATCTTTCCCTACAATAAATCAAGAACGTTTACCGTCAAAAACAGTGCTTGCAAAATGTATTATACAGTCACTAGTAATAACAGATTCATGATATGAAGCAAAAAGAATTGACCGAATTATCATTAGACGAACTTTGGCAATTGTTCCCCATTATCTTGACTGCACACCAAGACTGCTGGGCAGAATGGTATAAGGAAGAAGCGGAGTTACTGAAAGAGCAACTTTCCTATGCCAAACGTATTAGTCATATAGGCAGCACAGCTATCAAAGGAATTTGGGCAAAACCTACCATAGATATACTTGTAGAAATCTCAAGAGAAGAAAAAATCATAGATTTGAAAAATGCAGTTGAAAAATGTAGCTATATCTGTATGGCAGAGAACAACAGTCGTATCGATTTCAACAAAGGCTATACATTACGAGGATTTGCCGAACGGGTATTTCATCTTCACTTGTATTATGAGGGAGATAATGATGAATTATATTTTAGAGACTATCTTCAAGCAAATGCCACCGTCGCGAAAGAATATGAACGACTTAAACTTGACTTATGGAAACAACATGAACATGACAGGAATATGTACACTCTCCTCAAAGGTGATTTCATAAAACAATATACGCAGAAAGGAAAATTGCTTTTTACAGGCAGATACGACAATAAACTTAGTCACAGCAGCAGTATTCAAGAGGATAATTATTAGATAAATATTTGAAAACAGAATCCAGACATGAAAGAAAAAATCTGAATCCTGTTTCTTATCAGCTATATTTTAAATTATTCCGATAAAATGCTACCCTAGTTTACTATTATAATTTTGATTAATTTGATTTGCTCGCTATGTGATTAATTCGTCGAATGGCCATAGTATACCAAGGCTCACCCAACTCCTCCTTAATATTATCTAATTTCTGTCTGACTTGCTTTTTGAAGACAGAATTGTTCTCAGCAGCCTTGTTATATGCTATTATTTCTTCATCGGTAGCGGTGGCTTCATCGGGATAAGAAGGAATCACTGCTTTCACTCGACGTAGTTCTATTTCCTCTGCTTTCTTTAAGTGATGTTCAAACACCTGCTTTTTAATATTAAACTCTACAGCATCGAGAGTGACCCCGTTAGTATAAATTTCTCTAAGTGCATCGCAACAAATCAAATATTTCCCTTTGAGAAAATTAATCAATTCCTGATCGCTGATTTTCATCAGATTCAACGGTGGCAATACTTTAACTTCCACTACTTGATAAGTAGAACGCAGTTTCTCTAAATCCGACTCTGAACGTTTGTACTTATTCCATTTCTCAACCGTAATAGCTACCGCTTCAGGTCTTTCACTTTTATTTTGCGCACTAGATGTGCAAGGTATTAATAGTGTGAACAGACACACTATGATACAATACTTTAACATTTGCATATTCACAAAGATTTATGAGGTTATTGATATTCTTCATATTTTATTGGAGCGACAAGTTTAGGTCGCTTTTTCTTAGAAAGATCATTCGCAGGCTTGGCAGAGTCATTGAATATATCTTTGAGCATAACAGTTTTTTTTATATTCGAACTGTTACCCTTGTCCTGACCGGGTTGAATTGTGCTATATCCACTTGATTGCCGAGTAGTATATGCTTTGCTTTTCTCTTCAAGCTCCTCGTACATATAAACATGCTCTTCAATATTACTATGCATATTTTGGTAGCCAGTTCCTTGTCTTTGTCTGAATGCCTCTCTCGCTTCGGCTTCACGCTCATTAGCCAATCTTTCTTGCTCTGCTCTGAACGCACGCTTTCGTTCCTGTTCTTCGGCTTGCTGTATTCTTTGGCTTTTGACCTTTGCTACATTATAATCAGCTTGACGTTGTGCCGCTGCTTTCGCTTCAGCTTGCTTGGCTTGAACTGCTTGTTGCTGGCGATGTTTCTGTTGAGCCTCCTTAACTCTTTTTTCTAGTTCTTGTTGCAATCGGTCAGCATTAGCTTCTTCTTGCGCTTTGCGTTGCTCAGTTTGGGCTATTTGACGTTTAAGAGAGGCTATATCAGCTTGTAAAACCTCGATCCACTTGTTCTGGCTCTCTATGCTCGACTTTTGTGTCATCTGTTCCAAGTCGGTGTAAGCCTTTTGCAGAGTTTGCTCACGTTCTGTAAGCTCTCCTTTTAGACGCTTGATTACTTGGACGTAATTCTCTCTAATTTGTTCGGACGGACTTTGTGCATTCAGTCCCATAACACAAAACAGTATATATACTGCTGCAAATAGAATACGTTTCATAGCTATCTCGTTGTTTTTCTTTTGTTCGATATTTTTCGCTTTATATTTCTTGTTATAGGCTTATTGGCAACAAGCTTACCTTTTTCCCACTCCCCTTTAGTCGTTCTCCCATCGGCATAGGTCATGATACCACTCCCATTAGGAAGATACCCCTGTCCGATTTTTCCTTTGTAAATATCTCCATTCGAGTAAGATATGATTGCAATCGAATCTACCACTCCTTGGTGTACCCTTCGTTTACAAGTAAAATTTGTCCCTTTATAAACAGCCTCCCCATCTATCTCTTTTCCATTATTGTAAGTTCCCGTATAAGTCTGTCCATCTGGCCAAGTACGTATTCCGTAGCCATGTCGAACCATTTCCACAGCATCCCCCACAAATGTTCCACCATCACTATATCTCATTCTACATTTTCCTTGTTGCTTAGGACCTATAAACTCACCATAGATATAGCTGTTATCTATAAAATAAATAGATTGTTTTCTTGTACTGTTATAAATATTTGTGGGACATTGCATATAAACAAGATGTCCCTCTTTCATACGAAATGCCACGAAAGAGCGGAAGTCGTTAATTTTCTTGTCATATTGTCCTAATGATAGACTTCCATCAGACGCATAAACACTTTGCATTTCATCAAGGGGCAACAAGAACTCACGCATAGAATCTGTTTGTAGCGATGCAAAGAGGGAGTTATACTCCCAGAACTTATACATCAAGCCGTTAAGGTCTTTGTATTTATCAAGTTTATAAAAAGTCTTTTTTCCCGATTTGTTTTTGGAAAGTTTGCTCTCAATGTACTCTTCAAAAAACGCAGGATGAGTTCGTTCGAAAAGTTTATAATTTATAGACTTAAGATATATACATCCGTCATAATTAACGACACAATCTTTTTGAGGATCATAAAAGAATATTTTATGATGTGGATAAAGTTTAAACAAAGTAAATTCGAAGTGTTGGTTATCCTCTTCGGGAACACTTCCTGTACGTTCTTCTCTACTCGAAACGGTAAGATAAGCCGAAAGCTGTCCGTTCCCAATAGGTTTCCAATCAAGTTGCACTATACAGCTTGTTACTTTCCCTTTAGCCAGAGCAGCTCCCAATAAAGACATCAGGCCACCTACAGCCTCTGTAGCGATTGTTCCCGCCACAACGTCCCCCGTACTGTACTGCCCTCTAGCCATAGTACCATACATTTCTTCTTTAAAATTCTGTGATTCTTCTACAGTAGAATGTGCCATCTCCGTATTGGGGCGACGGCTGCGAGTACCACTCCAAAAAGCATTGTACATAAGAGTTTCGTTATTCTGCAAAATCTCAGAGCCACGTAATACTCCCCCGTATTTGCGTAGCATATTGTCATTGGCAACCTGCCCACCCTGAAGTTGTATAGCTTCTAATCCATTGCTTCCTTTACTGATTTTCAAGAGCATTAACGGATGATGATTTCCATCTTGATAATCCGAAAAATAGACTCCTTCAGAAATAGGCTTCTGTAAGTCCTCAATAAGTAGACTGTCGTAAGCTGTTTTAAGTTCATTTCTTAGTGCTAAATAGTTATCTGATGCAATTCCCTTTCTTGCCAACGCATCAAAATAAGTAAAATCTTCGTAAATATCATTCATCCTATTTTCTAGAAGATCCATTTTAGCCAATATGTATCTACACCTCTGTGCATATTCATTAAATGGTTCTGTGCTCATTATTAAATCATTACAACGGCATAAAACTGCAAAAGAATCGTTTTTCTCAACAGCTTCTTGTAGTTCGTTCCATAATTGTTCTACTGTTCTTCCTTGCGCACAAGCGAGAGAGGTACCACTACTGATTACTATCAGCGAAATCAGTATAAATTTCATTAATTCAAAATAATTTTGTTTCATCTTTGTGTGTTTTAGATGGTTATAAAAACTAAGGCTACCACCTAGTCCCTCATACAGACCTTATTAACAGCCCCATGAATTATGCGTAAAACCATTATGCAATTTTCTTGTCTGATTTAGGAAATGCCTATACTTCACATTTGCAAAAAAACATAATGCCTCTTAATTTACCACCAATATATACCAACAGCATTACAAAGTTATATTTTTTTTCTGAAAATTATTCATTTATAGAGAAAAATCGACTATCAACCTTCATAATTCATCAAGTTGATAGTAAATAATGAAGATCAATCCTGTTTTTATGCTACTACTATTTCCTAAATAATCACTTAATTATCCTTCCTGCTTTCTAAGTTAATTATTTTATTTCCTTTCATATCCTTATTTTCCCACCATCTCAAAACAAAAAAACAGTAATCATCAAAGTACTGTCACCATCCGAAAAGCTATAAGGTTACAATGACTTTTATTATAATCCTCCCATTCGCATTGTTCTTTTTTGGGGGTTACCCATTTGACAGGTAAGTATAGATTTATTAAAAATTATAGTAATCAACATATAAATGATAGAAAATATGATACAAGCAAGCTATGGTAGATTGATTGAACCTGAAATAATAAATAAATCGGTATAAAACGATACAGGCATCCAATGATACCTGCATCGTATTTTTAGTGAAAATCAGCGGTTTGCATCCTTGCGGTTCTTAACTTCTTCCACGAGTTTAGTAAATGATTTTTCTTTTTTACGTTTCTCATGTTCGGAAGCAGAAAAGTGCCACGCCTCCCGGCGAAGCTTCAGATAGCTGGCATAAACTTTATAATCCAATGCACCACTGTTAACTGCTTCTAAAAGAGCACATCCGGGTTCGTTGATATGTTTGCAATCCTTAAATCGACATGATTCAGCATAGTCAGAGATTTCCAGCACTTCAGCAAGTGAATCAGGATTATCAATCACCAAGCCAAACTCACGAACTCCCGGAGTATCGATTAAAACACCCGAACCGTTCATCAACACCATTTCCCGGCGAGTCGAAGTATGCCGTCCTTTTCCTGTAGACAGGCTTATATCAGAGGTTAGCAACACCGATTTTTCACAAAGTGCATTGACCAGAGAGCTTTTCCCGACACCCGAAGAACCGACAAACACAACCGTTTCGCCTTCCGATATGTACTTTCGTAACCGGACAATCGTTTCAGGCTGATGAATACTCGTAAAAAATACGGGTATCTGACTGGAGATATGTTTTATTTGTTCCTCAACACTCTGTCTGTCAAAATCTAAATCGGCTTTATTAAGAACCAATACAGAGCTGATATTTTCCTCCATTATCTGAACCATAAAGCGTTCTACCCTGCGAACATTGAAATTATCATCAAGGCTCTGCACAATAAATGCCTTATCGACATAAGAAGCAATGGCCTGCTTATCAGCAACCGTGCCACTTTTCTTGCGATACAATGTCCGCTCACGAGGCAACCTATCAACTATAATCCCTTTATGTTCATCGAACGGTTGAAAAATGACCCAATCACCTGTACAAGGTAATTCAGCATCCGATTTTCCATACATCATATTTCCCGTGAGTTCACACTGAAACAATCCGTTTCCGGAAATTACCTCGTAGCAAGTACGATGTACAATAGAGACACGCCCATGAGCAAGGGTACTATATATTGATTCTTGTTTTAGCTGATTGAGTTTCTCATTCCAACCATAAATAGTTAGGTTATCGTCGGATTTGTGAATTGTTTGATTTTCGTTATTCATGATCTTAATATATAGAGCGCACACGTTGAAAAGCATAACAATGCTTTTCACACCATTGTACGCAAGTTAAAAATTGAATTTATAAAAACATAGAAAACACCCTCGAATGGAATCATCCGAGAGCAAACGAAAGGACAACCTGTGTCAGAAACACAGATTGTTTATCAAACCAAATCCGATTTATTATTTTTAGTCATGCCGCAAAGATAGGCATTTTTTATTTAATGGCAAAACGGGCGGTCATTTCATATCTCAACTTGATGACACGATACTGTTCGGTAGCAGCTGTACCCATACTTACATTGCTCTGTGCCTGAAAAGGAAGATAACGGCTTATGTTATTATCAACAGGTTCTACAATACGGATCACTTCACCCAATTCCTGCCCCATCGCTTCCACTAAGTAGGATGCTTTCTCACGGGCAGCTTTCAGTGCTTCAATCTTACCTTGCTTCCGATACATTGGCAAATCCTTATGCTTCAGCTCTCCGATGCGCATGGACTCAATTCCCCATGTGTTGACAGAACGGATAATGGAATTGATCTGCTCAAAATCGGTCAACCGGATATCCAATTGCTTACCTATCAGAAATTCCTTTCCTCTCTGGCGCCAATAATCCCCTATTTCCTGTGTACGGATAGCATCATCCGCTATTCCGATTTTGCGCAAACTCCGACGCAAATCCTTTTCAATCATAGCCAATGGCACTTTCGTCCGAAAGTCTTCCTCTTTCTTTGATTTACCTGTATACTCTTCCTGCCAATACTCCTTAATCTGAATCAGAAAATGTATTTCATCCGGAACGACTTCTATCTCTGAAGAACCGGTCACTTCAATATATTTCCCATCACTTTCTTGAGCATTGACAACCATACTCCATGCAAACAAAACAAAAGCTAATAAAAATACCTTTTTCATATCTTTGATTTTATAGTACAACCTCATTTACAGCATCCGAATGATTATATCACAAAGCTATTAAAAAAAACTGTAAAATCGATCTTATCCCCAAATATCAATCAAGCTTTTTCGATCTATCAAAATAATATCTCCATTCTTTACCTTACACTTTGGAGACATCTTACCGGAAAGCAAAGAAATATTTCCTTCTTCAAACAAATGCTTCAACCGGGTAGTGGAAAGAGAAAAACACCTTTTTATCAATGATAATAATTTCAGGTTCAATTCAAAATCACATTCGATCCGAATACTTATTATCGCGTTGTTCATATTCATAATATCTTCGAAAGAGATATTACTTATCACCTCATATTCAACGCTATCGTAGTCTATTTGAAGCTTGTTCTTACTTGCCATTCCGGCAGAAAAAGCATACTGCCAGGCCACTTCTCTATCATTCATAGAAAAGCTATGAAACAGTTTTTTATCAATCAAGTCCGGTTTGGTGCGTGACAGCAAAGTTATATTACAAGTATTATCGCACTTCACGCATCTGTAAATCAGCCAGACATCAATGTTCTTTTTCTGTGCATTCATTCTAAACTTATCACTGCAATAAAAGCGGTCACTCTCACAGTGGCTGCATTTTTTAATCAATAAAGGAGTATTCTTCACCTTTATCTCCCACGTAAATGTTGTTTCCATAATTATACAAAAGCTATTATCTTTCTTTGTGAATCAAATCTTTTTCTCCGCAAAGTTGGATATTAGCCATTTGTATAATTCACAAGATGTCACAAGACGACATGAAATTTATTTGTCCAGCTCATCCATCATCTTTATAATTTTATCTTTCAACTTATCAAGAAACTGCGTCCGACTCTTCTTCCGGTTTCTGATTTCCAGGAATATGCGATAAAAGTCTCCGATCTCAATATTGAAAAGAGTCTCGCAACAGAAGGCTATGTCTTTTAAACTGGTATTTCCATTGTTGAAGCATTTGCCCGCATACAGGGCATAAATAAACTCAACCAAAGCAACCTTGCTGTCCGTCCACTGCAATAGCCGATTTTCTACCATTGAAGTGAATTTTAAATGAAGTTCCTCTGATAATATCTCTATTTGAACAGACAGGTATTCCGCTAAACGATTGTTGGCTATGATTTCAGCCACACTTGAATCATGCAGGGTAGTGAAAGAAGAATCCCTGTCCAGCAACCCCAAACGGGTGTCTGCGAGAATATCATAGTTTCTTCTGACAAAATATTGTTCGTCGAGCTCCGTCCTGCCGGTACGGTAATAATCATAGAAGGAATTATTCAGGAACTGTTTTTTCAAGTTCTCCAGTTCCGACTTCAAATATTTGCATTGGGAAGACGGAGATTCGCCGATACGCTTCTTTTCAATCTGATACAAGCGGACATAAAACATCAACAGCCCGGAAATCTGTGGTTTCCAGGTCTTGAAGAAAAGGATTTCTTCTTTCGGATTCGGGAATTGGTATTCGGCAACGGCGGATTTCAACAGAATAAGAGACATCTGTATGACATCAATAATCTGCTTAATCTTATCTAGTGAGGCAATCGGCTGTCGCTCAATTCTTTCAATCTCTTTTTCTATGTTCAGCTTACTATTTCTTACGAAATTTTCCATTCGTTTTCATATCGCATATGTTTCGAGAAACCATGCAGTAAATAATAAAAATAACAAAATGAAAAACCGGTTCGAGTGGAATTACTCAAACGAAAGAAATTAGCCTGTGGTTCGTGAGGCTAATATTAAGCCAGAACAAATTTAAGAGTTGCGCCCAAAATAGTTGCTTTTTGATTTCAAGGGCAAATATAATCGTTTTTTATGATTATATGACGAATTTAAAGAACAATGTATCCGAAAAAGCACAAAAATAGTATCTTTGCCTGCGATTTATTCACAAAAATGTGATAAAGCTATTTTTAATCATTTAATAATAAAGACTATGATTAGATTAAATGTTTTCGTCCGCGTAAGCGAGACAAACCGCGAAAAAGCGATTAAGGCAGCTAAAGAACTGACTGCTTGTTCTTTGAAGGAAGAAGGATGCATTGCTTATGATACTTTCGAAAGCAGTACCCGTCACGACGTTTTCATGATTTGTGAAACATGGCAGAATGCTGAAGTATTGGCAGCTCACGAGAAATCTTCTCATTTCAGCCAGTACGTAGGTATCATTCAAGAATTGGCTGAAATGAAACTGGAGAAGTTCGAATTTTAAATGAAACACGGAGAATAGATATACTATCTATCCAACCATCATCAAAAAAAGAGAGAGACATTCTTCTTCGAAAGGAAAGAATGTTTCTCTCTTTTTATTTCCAGATCTCACGGGAATAGGACTGTACGAAGTGATTAGTCCAGCTTCTTATGAATAAATGTCCCTTCAATCCAATAAGTTGCGTGATTCGACTTAAATTTCAGCAGCATATAGCCCGGATCGGTAGGACCTCCTGGAAAATGTTCGATAAACCAGTCCTGCCAAAGTTCTTGCTTCATCTTCTCGTCGGTTACCACTTCCACCGTTCCCGTCAATGCTACACTGTCTCCCTTATCCTGAAAGCATAATCCGGCTTTCGGGTTTGCCAGAAAGTCAATAGTCTTTAATGAGTCCGATCCGGTAGACATCCAAATAGTAGAAATTCCTTCTGTTGCAATCTTACTCATCGGCACAGGACGGGGATATCCCTCTTTATTTACAGAAGCAAGTACTACCACTTCACATCTCTGCAACAACTCGGTTGCTTTCTCTTTCATTGTTTTTGTTGACATAATCTTATTGGATTTATATTACGATTGCAAAGATAACGGCATGAAGTTCTTTTCTATTGTAAAAAATCGACTTTTACCAGCCTACTTTCCAGGTTCGATATAGGTCAGCGTCGTATCTTCCGGCACGGTAAGTGAAAGAAATGACGCAGGAGTACTGCCCGACAATGATTTCACTTCTTTCGAGAAATGCGCTAAATCGTAATATCCCGCATTAATCGCCGTAGTCAACAGATTGGAAGGTGCCGTATTTCTCAACAGCTCTACAGCATTCTTGAATTTGATAATGCGACTGTACTCTTTAGGAGTATATCCGGTGTAATGCTTGAACTTCCGTTCAAAATGGCGCTGACACAAACAAACTTCGTCCATCAGGCTGCGGACAGAACGTTTTCCACCGGACTGGTTAATCATATTTACCGCCATGGCAACATGGGAATCGGCAGATTGATAATGACGAGCCAAATACGCCAGCAGGTATCCTTCCACCAATTGTATCCTTCCTTCTATATGTTCCTGTTCGCATAGTCTTTCAACAAAAGTATCATCAAAAACAGCCCTCATCTCCCTTGTACTGATTCTGCTGTTCACAAATTCATGCAAAGGCAACTTTGTGAAGCAGGACAACCCGCAAGGCAGAAAACGGATACCAAACATATGAACGGATTCGGCGTAAGTGACCAATTCGGAGAATTTTGTCATCGGCCCTACAAAATAAGAACGATACGGCTGCATAATCAGGCTCTCCTTCTCTACTGCTTCAGCTACTTCTCCCAACGTAAAAATAAAATCTGTACAACCATCCGGCAGGATATGGATACGCATCCCATATTCCGGAGTACCTTTCAATTCCCAGTAATTATCAACATAGGGAGCAAGCAAACGGGAGGGCTGATATTCTGTGTACATTGATCTGTTTTGCGGACAAATATAGTGAAAATAAATTCTAATTCACAATACGTCCGTTTGCCTTTGCCTTTTGAAGCCATTCAGGGACTATTTCTTTGAGAAATTTATCTTTGTCCGCCTTTTCAACAGCCATATCCAAACCAATATATTGCTGTGCTTTTTCTTTCGTTGTAATATCCGGCAGTGGAACATTATCTGTAACCCCAAACAAGGAAGGTATTTCACTGAAAACATCCATTAAAAACATCGATTTTAATAAAAATCAATACATTTCCCAGTCATCAATCCTATTTCTATATTTTACTTGACCTATTTTTCTATTATCTTTGTTTCTCTAAAACAAGGAAATAAATGAGAAACTTTGCAGCAATCGACTTTGAAACAGCCAACGGCAAGCGTACCAGTGTATGCAGTGTTGGTGTTGTCATTGTAAGGAACGGTAAGATTGTGAATAAAATCTATCGTCTCATTCGTCCTGCTCCCAATTATTACACACAATGGACAACAGCTATTCACGGACTGACTTACGACGACACGATAGAAGCCGAAGATTTCCCTGATGTATGGGCTGAAATTAAACCGTTGATAGAAGGATTGCCACTTGTAGCCCACAACAGCCCTTTTGATGAAGGCTGTCTCCGGGCGGTTCACGAATTGTATGGCATGAATTATCCCAATTATAAGTTCTATTGCACTTGTCGTGCTTCGAGGAAAGTGTTCGGAAAAGAACTCCCGAATCATCAGCTACACACAGTAGCAGAACGATGTGGATATGACTTAACCAATCATCACCACGCTCTATCTGACGCTGAGGCCTGCACCGAAATTGCATTGCTAATTATTCCCGAACCGAAAAAAACGAAACCGGCAAAAAAAGCAGATAAAGATACGCACGTCGGAGACTTATTCGATATACTTACTCCCCAACCGGCAAAAAAGACAAAATAAAAAAAGCACTACAACAATTATTTCAATCAATAATAGCCGTAGTGCTTCTATAATAAAATGCTAATTATGTACTCAAACTAGAGGATAGATTTTGCAATACCCATTTCCAAGCCGCGAAGTTCTGCCAAGCCGCGAAGACGGCCCAGGCAAGAATATCCCGGATTCGTTTTCTTTTTCAAGTCATCAATCATTTGATGTCCGTGGTCGGGACGCATAGCGATAGAGCATTTACGACGCTGTTGTAGAAGAATAAGGCTCTTCATTACGTTGTACATGTCTACATTTCCTTCCAAGTGATTAGCTTCGTAGAAGTTTCCTTCCTCGTCACGTTGTGTACTGCGCAAGTGTACGAAGTTCACACGGTCGCCAAAACGCTCCATCATACCTGCAAGATCATTGTCGGCACGCACACCGAAAGAGCCTGTACACAAGCAGAGGCCATTAGATTCGTTAGGTACAGCTTCAATCAATTTCTTGAAATCCTCTTCCGTACTCAAAATACGAGGCAAACCTAAGATGGTATAAGGAGGATCATCCGGATGAATCACCAGTTTCACTCCTACTTCATCGGCAACAGGAGCAATTTCTTTTAAGAAAAAAATCAGGTTGGAACGAAGCTTCTCTGCATCAATATCGTCATAACGATCTAATGCTTGCTGAAATTGTTCTACCGTGAAACTTTCTTCCGAACCCGGAAGTCCGGCAATCATATTACGAACCAACAATTTCTTGTCGTCTTCGCTCATCTGCTCAAAACGAGCTTTCGCTTTAGCTATTTCTTCCGGAGTATAGTCTTTTTCAGCATTCGGACGTTTCAAGATGAAAAGATCGAAAGCTACAAAAGCTGCTTTTTCAAAGCGGAGTGCTTTAGAGCCGTCCGGCATTGTATAGGCAAGATCTGTGCGGGTCCAGTCCAATACAGGCATGAAGTTATAAGTAACTACCATCACGCCACACTTCGCCAGATTACGGATACTTTCCTTATAGTTTTCGATGTATTTCATAAAGTCGCCCGTCTGTGTTTTGATATGCTCGTGTACAGGTACACTTTCTACCACAGACCATGTCAGACCCACTTCTTCAATCATTTGCTTACGCTTCATGATCTCTTCTACTGTCCACACTTCACCATTTGGAATGTGATGAAGAGCATTTACTATACCAGTAGCGCCTGCCTGCTTAATATCCCACAAGCTAACCGGGTCATTAGGACCATACCAGCGCCAAGTTTGTTCACATAAATACATATTATTCTTTCCTGATTACAAGTTACTAATTATGATTAAAAACAGAATGATATCATCCCAATATTAGATAGAGAATGCATCAAATCCACCGTCGATAACAGCTACTGTACCTGTTACGAAGTTAGAAGCATCGCTAATCAAATAATGGATTGTTCCATAAAGGTCTTCCGGTTCACCGAAACGGTTGAATGGAGTATGAGCAAGAATGGTCTTTGAACGGTCAGTCAGAGAACCATCCGGATTAGTCAATAACGCACGGTTCTGATCGGTCAGGAAAAATCCCGGAGCGATGGCATTTACACGCAGACCGTTACCGAATTTCAAAGCCAGTTCACCAGCCATATATTTAGTAAAGTTAGCAATAGCTGCTTTAGCTGCACCATAACCCACGACACGAGTCAATGGACGAAGAGCTGATTCAGAGCAAAAGTTTACAATAGAACCTTTCTTCTGTTCCACCATAATTTCAGCAAATACCATCGTAGGCAATACTGTACCGAAAAGGTTCAAATCCACTACTTTCTTGAATGCGTCAATCTGTAAATCGAAAAAAGTTTTATCCGGAGCAATAGTTGCACCTGCCATGTTACCTCCGGCAGCGTTCAACAATACATCAATACGGCCATAAGCCTTCATGATTTCCACTTTGTTGCCTTCCAACACTTCTTTATCCATCACATCCGTGTAAAGGAACATGGCTTCATTTCCTTCGGCTTTGATACTGTCTACCAATGCTTTTCCTGCTTCTTCACTTCTGTCGAGCACAACTACTTTTGCACCTTCCTTTGCGAGATACGCAGCAATACCTTTACCTAAAATACCAGCTCCACCGGTGATAACAACTACTTTGCCTTTTACGTTAAATAATTCATTCATGGTTCTTACAAATTTATATGTTTATAATTTATTGTTCAGATAATATTTCAGATTCTCTTTGAGAAGAATATCGATAGGCATCAAATTAACCTTCTCACTACCCTGTTTGAACAACAGATGATTACACAATGATTTAATACCATCATATCCCTGACGCTCCGGACGCTGCGCAATCAATGCGGTTATGACACCTTCGGAAAGCAACTGTGTATTTCTCCCGATAAGGTCATAACCAACCAGTTTAACAGACTGCATTCCTCTCGCTTTCAGGTAATTCCCTAAAATATAACAAGTTGAATTGAAGATAACAGCCCCATTTATATTTGGATTAGCTTCAAATATTTCATCCAGTTTCATGAAGTTATACACTGAATCATTTATTTTCAGCTCCACTTCATGCAGATTTCCATTGAATCCTGTTTGCGTGAGATAATGGCAGAAACCTTCCCGCCTGTTCTTTCCCTGATTAGAGTCATTCTTCCCACTATGAATAATTCGCGCCATCAATATATCGGAAGACGAAGAAAGCCGGTCCATCAACAATCTGGCAGCAATCACTCCGGCATCATAAGACTCCGTTCCGAAATAAGCCAGTTGATGTTGCCCTCCAATGTTGGAGTCAACATACACATAAGGTATTTCATTCCTGTCAAGTTCCTGCGAAAGCCGGATAACAGAATCCGTAAACAAAGTCGCAATCAATACACCATCTACTTTCTCATTCAGCAGATTACGGATGATATCATCAAAAGTCTTGTTATTATATTGATCGAAAAAGAGTTTGGTAATGGTGATGTTATACGATTCCATTTCCGACGCTGCTTTATCTATACCTTCCGAAATAGCTTCCCAATACTCTCCCTGAACAAAAGAAGGAGTAATCGCTAGAAGATGATATTGCTTTTTGGAGGCCGCCAATGAACGTGCCATCAGATTGGGCTGGTAATGTACCATCTCCAGAATCGCCTGTACCTTTTTCCTATTTTCTTCAGATACCCTACCACGATTATGGATTACACGATCTACCGTGCCAACAGAGACACCTGCCATCTTAGCAATGTCTACAATCCGAATATTTGAAAACTCTTTATCCATTTATTGATAAGTATCTTGTTTTTCATCGACAAAAGTAAAATGAATTATTGAATTAAGCAATAGTGTGTGCGCACACACATAACATACAATAAAGAGCATATTATTAAAAATCAACTAGTTAACCAGAACAACCAGGAAGTATACATGTTGTTAAACATAAGAAAAAGTAAAGATAGTATAGAGAAAAAAGCATTTATCAGATGAGAAATCAGAGGGAAAATAGCTTTTGATTCTTGAAGGAAGTGAAAATAATGGAGAAGACACACCAATATGTGTTCGTGCACACATCATTCAAATAGTGACTGATAAGGCTAGAAATAAAAGATTAAACGTATATAAAATAAAACAGGTAACCGATTCTATTTAAATCGATTACCCGTTTTGGAGTTCTTATTTCCCCCACTTATCTTTTGCTTTTCCAGCCACTTTATCGGCTTCATCTGCTACTTTATCAGCAATTTCCGCACCGGCTTCTACTGCTTTAAGTCCAAGATCCACTGCTTTTCTTTCAGCATGAGCAGCAGCTATTTCAGCATCACGACCTATGCGATGGATAGCATTATAAATTTCACTTTCTAATTGTTTTGCTTTTGCTGTACGTGAAAGACGATAAGCTACTGCGCCAAGGATTGACCCAATTCCGAGTCCAATCCAGAAATTTCCATGTCTACATTCCATAATCAAGTTCTGTTTTTAGGATTAAAAATAAATTATATAAATATCTATTTAGATTTCGAGAATAAAGAAGCAATCCACAATACAAGGATAGCTCCTACGGTGGAAGTTATCAAACTTCCGATCAGTCCTGAAGCTGCCAGTCCGAAAAGGGCAAACACCCAACCGCCCAGTACACCTCCAAGAATACCAAGTAATAAATTTATAACAAGACCAAAACCTCCGCCGCGCATTATTTTACCTGCGAGGAATCCAGCCACAATACCAATAATGATATACCATATAAAGCCCATATAATCCTCCTTTTTTATTTAACAACAGTAGGTATGAAGAATAGTTCAGTCACTCAAAACTGAATTAACGACAATTTACAATCCTTAGTCTTAGAGCTTTATTCCTATCATATTGAATTAATCACAGCAAATATATATTGAGAAACGGGAAGTTTACGTACCTTTGCAGCCGATTTTTCAGGAACACTTCAATAGTGAATAGGTATTATGGTACAGAATCAGGAACAACCCGTAGGAAAAATTACATTTTCCATTTTGATTGCATTGAGTCTTTCGCATTGCCTCAACGATCTTTTACAGTCGGTGCTATCAGCATCTTATCCTTTATTTAAAGATGATTTAGGACTTAGTTTCGCGCAAATCGGACTTATCACACTAGTTTATCAACTTTCCGCTTCAGTTTTTCAACCGATTACCGGAATTTTCTTTGATAAGCATCCCGTCGCATGGTCATTGCCTATCGGAATGAGCTTTACACTGATTGGTTTGATAAACTTAGCATTCTCTGATAATCTATACTGGATATTAGCCTCCGTATTCTTAATCGGAATTGGCTCTTCCGTACTGCATCCGGAAGCCTCCCGTATCACGTTCCTTGCCTCCGGCGGAAAACGTGGACTGGCACAATCACTCTTTCAGGTAGGTGGTAACTTCGGAGGTTCATTAGGCCCTTTGCTGGTTGCTCTGTTGGTGGCTCCTTATGGCAGGCAACATCTCATCGTATTTGCATTTGTGGCTTTAGCTGCTATCGGAGTGATGTACCCAATTTGCAAATGGTATAAATCATATCTAAACCGGATGAAAGCACAGACTGTCAGTGTCAGAAAACCAGTTCATCTTCCTTTGCCTATGGATAAGACAGCCCTTTCAATCGCGATATTGCTGATTCTGATTTTCTCCAAATATATTTATATGGCAAGTCTCACCAGTTATTATACTTTCTACCTGATTCATAAATTCAATGTAAGTGTACAAGATTCGCAGCTATATTTATTTATTTTCCTGGTAGCTACTGCTATCGGAACATTAATTGGCGGACCTGTCGGTGACCGTATCGGTCGGAAGTATGTGATTTGGGCTTCTATTTTAGGAGCTGCTCCATTTAGCTTACTAATGCCACATGCCAATCTGCTGTGGACTATTATCCTTAGCTTCTGTGTGGGATTAATGCTTTCTTCCGCTTTTCCTGCCATATTGCTTTATGCACAGGAGTTGCTTCCTACCAAACTTGGATTGATATCCGGTTTGTTCTTTGGATTTGCTTTCGGAGTGGCCGGTGTAGCATCTGCCGTACTTGGCAATTTAGCGGATAAAACGAGCATTGAATATGTATATAACATCTGTGCTTATATGCCGCTGCTGGGATTAGTCACGTTCTTTTTGCCTAATTTAAAGAAGCAGAAAATATAAATAAAGCTCTTTATAAAAAAGAAAGAAAACGACCGGTATGCATCGTCACGACGTATACCGGTCTACAAGTTAAGGTCAAAGTCAAAAAATTAAGAGAGCTATTTATAAGTTAGGGTTTGCATTAATCTCTTTTTCAGGGATAGCATACAGATAATAAGAACTGTTCGCTGAGAACGCTTTACCATCCGGAAAATTAAGGAACCAATGTCCTAACGGATTTCTTTTCGCAAAACTGCCGCCTTCCTGCCAGCAATCCACTTCCGTTTTCTGCATATCCTCAGATAAAGCCATGCGTTCTACCGCCTTCTGATTACGGAGTACATCCGTTATACCGAATCCTTCTCCCCAAAGTTCGCGTCGGCGCTCCATCAGAATTTCGTCAATCACCTGCTCTTTTGTTTTCCCTGTCACATCATAATTACCTACGCCACGGGCAGTACGTAATGTATTCAATGGGGCAACAGCCTGATCCAGTGCTACTCCATCTCTGACCTTGGCTTCCGCTTCTATCAGATACATTTCTGCCGAACGCATCAGTACCAGATCTGCAGTATCATCCGAACGCATATGGAATTTCTTATAACCCAGATATCCTTCACGCATCCATTGGAAAAGAGGCAGACGGATGTCACCTTTAACAAAAGTATCCATCAAGTGCGGGTCGGCCATAAAGCTACTGTAAGCTCCGACATACGTTGCATCCAGATAGTAGAAATTATAACTTGCATCCGATTGCGAAAGTGTTTGAGGAGATCCCCAAATCCATTCCTTATTGGAAATATTATTAAAACCTTCGTACTCGGCAGTGGTAGTCATTAATGAATATCCTTTGCGTGCAGCTTCGGCAGCTTTGGCGGCCTCTCCCCATTGTCCTGTCAATAAGTAAGCACGTGCCATAAGACCGTTGACAACATCCGTATTCGGTTTGAATTTCTGCCCGTCTCCCTTGCGGACGTAGTTTGTCAGATAATCCTGTGCAAGATTCAAATCATCAAAGATCTGCTGATAAACTTGCGCCACTGTCGATTTGCCTTTCGGCTTGGTACCGCTTGTAGTCGGTTCCGTATATATAGGCACACAGGGAGCATCTTTATCTTTCAAATATGTAAACTGATAATGCTGTACCAAATGCAGATAACAAAAGGCACGCAAAGCCAATGCCTGTCCCTGTGCCTGCCGAAGTTCCTCGGAGTCACCCTTAATCGAAATGGCAGTGTTGCAGTTATCAATTGTCTTATAGATCAGATACCAGGCAAACGAAGTTCTTCCATCGGAAGGAATCGCCACATCATTAAACTGATAGGAAGAATTGAACCCATATTTCGGACGGGAGACAACATCGCTTGCCATCATATCATCCTGACATTGAAGTGCCCGATAACCAATATTGGCATACGTCGTGCCGTATTCAAACAGGTTATACCAAGCTCCGTTGAAGAGACGTTCTGCATTTCCGGCTACTGCTACCTGATCAGAGCTTACCGCATCCGTAGGTTCCGTATCCAGAAAGCTACTGCTACAACTTGTCGCCAGAAACAGTCCGGCAACAGCAGTAAGTATAGATTGAATTTTTATCTTTTTCATATATCGTGTAATTTTAGAAAGATAGATTGATACCTCCGGAAATAGTTCGCATAGCCGGATAACGGTAATAAGTGATACCCGTGATTCCCTGTTCAGGGTCAAGTCCCTGATTCCGGTGAATAGTGAACAGGTTATCGCCCTGCACAAACACCTGAACACTGCTCAATGCCAGTTTGCTGATCCACTGTTTCGGCAGATCGTAAGATAGCGTCAGGTTTTTCAGTCTCATATATGAATTGTTCTGCAAGAAACGGGTGGAAGCTGAGTTCCAGTTATTGGAAGTAGTGCTCAAAGCAGGCACGTCTGTATAACGGTTTTCCGGTGTCCATCTCTTCAATATCTCCGTAGACCAGTCACGGCCTTCCAAACTTCCGTTGTGCAGAATCATAGTAATATCACGGTTGTAGATATATCCGCCGATGCTATAAGCAAAGATGGCGGACAGATCGAACCCTTTCCATGAAAGCGATGTATTGAAACCACCATAAACTTTCGGGAGGGAAGATTTATTGACGTAATAATAATTTGCCGAAGCATAGTCGCTTGTTGTGACACGTTTTCCGGTCAAATTATCATTGGCATCTTTCTCATCCATATACCACAGCGGATTACCGTTGTCAGGGTCTACTCCCGCCCATTCTTTCATATAGAAGTCATAGACTGACCGTCCTACCTGCAATTTATTTACGCCACTTTGCGGCATATCCTTCAGCGGAAGTTCCGTCACCTTATTCTTATAATGCGTCAGGTTCATTCCGAGTTTCCATACCCATCCATTCTGATTGATAATGGTTCCGTTCAGCACCATCTCAATACCTGTATTCTTCAATGCGCCTACATTCTCATCAATAGAGCCATATCCTAAGGAAGGAGCGATCGGACGGGAATAAAGTAAGTCTTTGGAACGACGCGTAAAGAAGTCGAACGAACCGGAAAAACGGTTGTTAAACAGTGAGAAATCAACGCCGACGTTAAAGTTCAGGTTCGTCTCCCATTTCAGGTTCGGAGTAGCCATACGGTCGGAAACCAAGGCATTCTCTCCGAGATTGGAAACGATGGTATAAAGTCCCTTGCTTGCATAATAAGTACCCAGATTATCATTTCCCTGTGCACCGTAGCTCATCTTTAATGTCAAAGCAAAAACCCATTTGGCATTGGAAGCCATAAAACTTTCACGGTCGATACGCCATGAAGTTCCCAAAGACCAGAAGTTCCCCCAGCGAGTCTCCGGTGCAAAACGGGAAGAACCGTCACGACGAAAGGAAGCGGAGAAAAAGTATTTATTCTGATAGTCATAAAGCGCCTGGGTGAGATATCCCACCAAAGCATAATCGATACGATAACCGGAACCGCCTGTCAACTGTGAGCCGACTACCAGTTCGGGCATATCGGGCTGTGCCATCTTCGTACGTGAAGCAGTCAGTTCATCATAACGGTACGAATAGGCTTCCATTCCGGCAAGCACATTAAAGTGATGATCACCGATGGTTTTATCATACGACGCGATGTTGTTCCATGTCCATGAAAAAGTACGTGAGTTCAAGCGGCTGGAACCACCTCCGTTTTCCAGAGCCGGACCGATTTTCGGATTCGTATAATCCAGCGTATTATAGTTGATCAGGTCGAAGTTGAAACTTGTCTTGAATTTCAGCCCTTCGATGATCGTAGCTTCGAGATAAGTACGACCGGAAAATTCATCTTTCATCCGTTCCGATTTATCCAAAGGCAAGGTAGCCGGCAAGTTCCAGTTAGCCATAGAACCGGAAGGACGGTATGAACCGAAATCGTAGATACGATCCCCATTGTCATCCAGCTTGTAGCTGCCGTCCGTATTCATTTCACAAATAGGATAAAATCCGGGCATAGTACGTCCTGCCGTAATCACGTTGCTTGTTTTGGAATCCGAAGAAACCGGATAATTCTGCATGGAATGGGCAAAACTCAGGTTGATGCTTCCTTTCAGCCAGGAAGTCATTTCACTGGTCACGTTCGAACGAAGGTTGAAACGTTGGTAGCCGGATTCGAGTGCAATACCTTTATCGTTCAGGTAGCCGGCAGAAAAGAAGTATTGATTAGCCTTTCCACCACCGGAAACACTCAGATTCAGTTCGGTACGAAGCGCTTGCTGCTCCATCGCGTCACTCCAGTCGGAGTTCCATAACGGACGAGCACCTGCTGCCAGCTTTCCGTCTGTCCCCACAGGTTGCGGATATTGTGTGCCGTAAGGATTCGGACCGCCTCCCATCAATTTTGTAACCAAGTCTTTAGAAGCCTGCGTAGCTGCGGTGGCAGGGGTATAATCAGAGCTCTTGGCATACTGGTTGCGAAGCGCTTCCCAGTAAAGTTCGAAATACTGATTGGTATTGACACGGTCATAATCGCGTACCGCACGACTGGAACCACCCAGTGTAGCTTTCACCTTGACAGTAGCTTTCGAGTCCTGCTGTCCTTGTTTCGTAGTAATGATAATCACACCGTTTGCACCACGCGAACCGTACAGAGCAGCAGATGCAGCATCTTTCAGTACAGTCATGGAAGCGATGTCATCAGGATTGATCGAGTTGACGCTGCCATCAAAAGGTACGCCATCAACCACATACAACGGGGCACTGGAGGCATTGATCGAACCGATACCACGAATACGGATTTCGGCATCCGTACCGGGCTGACCGCTGGAAGCACTGGCTTGCACACCGGATACCGTACCTTCAAGTACACGAGATACGCTGGAAGTCTGTAACTTCTCGATCTCTCCCGCCTTCATAGTCGAGGCAGCTCCGGTAAAACTATATTTCTTGGCAGTAGCATAAGCTACAACCATCACTTCTTCCAGTTCTTTGCTCTCCGATTCCATTGTGACATTGATCACATTCCGGTTGTTCACCGCTTGTTCCACTGTCCGCAATCCTACAAAGCGGAACACGATAGTCCCATTGGCAGGGGCTTCAATTGAATAGTTTCCATCGATATCGGTAATGGTGCCGGAAGAGGCCCCTTTCACTTGTACGGAAACACCGGGTAAAGGCTCTCCTTCAGAAGTCACAGTACCCGTTACGCGTTTCTCTTGTTGTGCTTCTGCATACACTACATTGCCGGCAGAAAGCAATAGAAACGCCACTAATAAACGTAAATAGATTCTCATAATTTTGTGGCTTAGGATTTATTTGCTTGTTCTAACTAACAGAATACATATCTCATTTGTTTAGGAAACGAAACATTTTTTTAGACGATTATTAGTATAAATCAACGAAAGGTAGTACATTCGTGAAACGAACAGCATCAATCATAACAACGAAAAATCACAGGATGAAGCAAATTGTTCTATCTCTTTTTCTGTTTCTGTCACTCTCCTTACAGGCCCAGGCTGAAAGGAGAGATACCCTTATGAGCGATAGTCTGCAAACTGATTCTGTGATACCGGCCAAACCAAGCGCTTTTAAGAGAGCGATCAGGAAGTTCATGAATTTCAGTGACTTCGACACCCTTTACATCAGTCCCAACCGGTATAATTACGCATTGATGACTACCCATTTCAGCAACTTTGAATATTATTCCGTTACCAGCAATCTGCCCCAACCGCAGAAGCTGAGTTTCTCTCCCAATCCGCATAACAAGATAGGATTGTACTTCGGCTGGCGATGGATCTTCCTGGGATGGTCTGTAGACGTGGACGACATTTACCGGAAGACCAACCGAAGGAACAAGGGAACAGAGTTCGATTTAAGTCTATACAGTTCCAAGCTGGGAGTGGACATCTTCTACCGTCGCACAGGTAACAACTATAAGATTCATAAGATCAACGGTTTCCCGGAAGATGTCCCCGCCAATTACTCCGAAAAGTTCAATGGAATAAAAGTAGATATCAAGGGATTGAACCTATACTATATCTTCAACAACCGCAAATTCTCCTACCCTGCCGCTTTCAGCCAGTCAACCAATCAGCGCAGGAATGCAGGTTCGTTTATCGCAGGCTTTTCCATTTCAAAACATAATCTTGAGTTCGACTATGCAGAACTTCCGGCTTTCATACTGGAAGCGATGAATCCTGCCATGAAAGTCAACAATATAAAATACACCAATGCCAATATCAGTTTCGGTTATGCCTATAACTGGGTATAGGTTCGAACCGGTCGGGCAGCCCTGCCTCTCCCCCCCGCCATAGCCTACAAAGCCTCCGATGTAGATGCAGAAACCCACGAAGGGAAGACATGGTACGGCAATTTTAACCTGGATTTTTTGATCCGTGCGGGAGTTGTCTATAATAACGGAAAATATTTCGTCGGCACTTCATTTGTCGGAAAGAACTACAATTACCACCGGAATAATTTTTCACTGGACAACGGGTTCGGAACGCTTCAGATATACGTCGGATTCAATTTCAATTTACGCAAGGAGTATAGAAGAAAAAATACAAGATAAAGGATGTGTATAAACGATGCAAGGTAAGGGTGTATATTTGTATCGCTTGCTTATCCAAAGAATCTTTGTACATTTGCCCCGTTCTTAACTTCAAAAAACAAGAACCTGATGAAGAAACAACGCCACATACAGACCACACGTTCCCTTCTTTCCCGCTTCCGCTACTGGGGCAGGAAGAACTATGCCGCCTTTGCGAGTATGGGACGTGAATTTCAGATCGGTCATCTGCATACCAATGTGGTAGATGTGGCTCTTCGCAAGCAGAATGCAAAAGTAACTATCCCTTATCATACATTTATGACACTTCAAGAAATCAAAGACCAAGTACTGGCAGGCTTCGACATATCGTCCGCCCAAGCCACTTGGCTGGCCAACATGGCCGACAGCGAGGCGCTTTATGCCGCCGCGCATGAGATTACCGTCACCTGTGCTTCGCACGAGTTCGATATGTGTTCCATCATCAACGCCAAGTCCGGCCGGTGTCCGGAGAACTGCAAATGGTGCGCACAATCCTCTCACTACAAGACTCAAGCCAAGATTTACGATCTCCTGCCCGCTGAAGAATGTCTCCGACAGGCAAAATACAACGAAAGTCAAGACGTCAACCGTTTCTCCCTTGTCACCAGCGGACGAAAACCTTCTCCCAAACAGATCAGTCAACTTTGCGATGCGGCCCGCCTTATGCGGAAACATTCGTCCATCCAACTTTGTGCATCCCTTGGATTACTCAACGAAGAAGAACTCCGCGCCTTGCACACAGCCGGAATCACCCGCTATCACTGCAACCTCGAAACAGCTCCTTCCTATTTCCCCACACTCTGCTCCACACATACACAAGAGCAGAAGCTGGCCACTCTCGACGCCGCCCGCCGGGTAGGAATGGATATCTGCTGCGGTGGCATCATTGGCATGGGAGAAACAATGGAACAACGTATTGAATTTGCTTTCACTTTGGCGGAATTGAATGTACAGTCCATCCCCATCAACCTGCTAAGTCCGATCCCCGGAACTCCACTGGAAAATGAAAAGGCATTGAGCGAAGAAGAAATCCTGCTAACCATCGCCCTGTTCCGCTTCATCAATCCTAACGCTTTCCTGCGTTTCGCAGGAGGACGTTCGCAGCTCACTCCCGAAGCCATGCGCAAAGCCTTGTTTGTCGGCATCAATTCCGCCATCGTGGGTGATTTGCTGACCACACTCGGTTCCAAGGTTTCCGACGACAAGAAGATGATTCTAGAAGAAGGTTACCACTTCGCCGACTCCCAGTTTGACCGCGAGCATTTGTGGCATCCTTATACTTCTACTACCGATCCATTGCCTGTCTACAAAGTAAAGCGGGCGGACGGAGCAACGATCACACTCGAAGACGGGCGGACACTCATCGAGGGAATGTCGTCCTGGTGGTGTGCTGTGCACGGATACAATCATCCGGTATTGAATCAGGCGGCAAAAGACCAGTTAGACAAGATGTCCCATGTCATGTTCGGAGGACTGACTCATGATCCGGCCATCGAGTTAGGCAAACTGCTGTTGCCCTTGGTTCCCCCATCCATGCAAAAGATATTTTATGCGGATTCCGGTTCGGTGGCGGTAGAAGTTGCCTTGAAGATGGCCGTGCAATATTGGTATGCAGCCGGAAAGCCCGACAAAAACAATTTCGTAACCATCCGTTCCGGTTATCACGGTGACACTTGGAATGCCATGTCCGTATGCGATCCCGTTACCGGGATGCACAGTCTTTTCGGTTCATCGCTTCCTGTCCGATATTTCGTTCCGGCCCCCTCTTCGCGATTTGACGGAGAATGGAATCCGGACGACATCATCCCCCTGCGGGAAACGATAGAGAAACACTCCAAAGAACTGGCGGCGCTCATCCTCGAACCCATTGTTCAGGGAGCAGGCGGTATGTGGTTTTATCACCCGCAGTATCTGCGTGAAGCGGAAAAACTCTGCAAAGAACACGATATCCTCCTGATCTTCGACGAAATAGCCACAGGATTCGGACGCACCGGCAAACTCTTTGCCTGGGAACATGCCGGAGTGGAACCGGACATCATGTGCATCGGAAAGGCACTGACCGGAGGATACATGACACTGTCTGCAGTATTGGCAAGCAATCAGATAGCAGATACTATCTCCAATCATGCCCCAAAGGCTTTTATGCACGGTCCTACCTTTATGGGGAATCCGCTCGCGTGTGCGGTGGCGTGTGCTTCTGTCCGGTTGCTGCTCGACTCCGGCTGGGCAGAGAATGTGAAACGAATCGAAGCTCAGTTAAAAGAAGAACTGGCTCCCGCCCGCAAGTTTCCGCAAGTAGCGGATGTACGGATATTAGGAGCCATAGGAGTCATCCAGACAGAACGTTCGGTGAGCATGGCATACATGCAACGCCGCTTCGTAGAAGAAGGTATCTGGGTACGTCCGTTCGGAAAGCTGGTCTACCTGATGCCCCCGTTCATCATCTCTCCGGAGCAATTAAGTAAACTGACTTCCGGAGTACTTAAAATAGTCAGAGAAATGTAACTTAACTATCTTCTCAAAAAATGAATAGATTATGATTTTAGACTCTATCAATCAAGAACTTCTGACTTTAAAAGAGAAGAAGAATTACCGTTCCCTCCCACAGTTGATTCATGATGGAAGAGACGTGACAGTAGACGGACGACGGATGCTGAACTTATCATCCAATGATTATCTGGGGTTAGCCAATGAGGTGTCTTTAAGAGAAGCGTTCTTAAAGACCATCACTCCGGAAACCTTTCTGCCCACTTCCTCTTCCTCCCGCCTGCTGACAGGCAACTTCACTGCCTATCAGGAACTTGAACAGCAACTGTCTACTATGTTCGGAGCAGAAAGCGCCCTTCTGTTCAATAGCGGATATCACGCCAACACAGGGATACTTCCTGCCGTCAGCGATGCCCGTACATTGATCCTTGCGGACAAACTCGTACATGCCAGCCTGATAGACGGAATCAGATTATCATCTGCCAAATGTATCCGGTACCGGCACAATGACTTAGCCCAGCTCCGGCGTCTTCTTGAAGAAAACCACGGTATGTATGAGAAGATAATCATCGTTACCGAGAGTATCTTCAGCATGGACGGAGACGAAGCCGACCTGCAAGCGCTGGTACGATTGAAACACGATTACGCTAACCTTCTTCTCTATGTAGACGAAGCCCACGCTTTCGGAGCACGGGGCGAGAAAGGCTTAGGATGTGCCGAAGAACAAAACTGCATCAACGACATCGACTTTCTGGTAGGAACTTTCGGGAAGGCGGCAGCATCCGCCGGCGCATATATCATCTGCCGACAGACCATCCGGGAATATCTGATCAATAAGATGCGTACCTTTATCTTCACAACGGCCCTTCCTCCTGTCAATATCCAGTGGACCGCATGGGTACTGAAACACTTCGCTGATTTCTGGAGCAAAAGGGAGCATCTGCTGCAAATCAGCAGGAAACTGAAAGAAGCACTGACCGAGAAAGGATATAACTGTCCTTCCGTCAGCCACATCGTGCCGATGGTGGTTGGAGCAAGCGAAGATACCATCAGGAAGGCAGAAGAATTGCAACGCAAGGGATTCTATGCCCTGCCGGTACGCCCGCCTACAGTACCCGAAGGGACTTCCCGTATCCGCTTCTCATTGACAGCGGACATCACAGAAAAAGAAATCGATACACTTATAGAAATCATTAACGGATGAAGCAGACTTTTATTATCAGGAACAATGGAAAGCACCTTCTACTATTCTTCGCAGGATGGGGAATGGACGAAACGCCTTTCCGACATATCCATCCGGCGGAATGTGACTGGATGATTTGTTACGATTATCGTTCGCTGGAATTCGATACGACTTTAATACAGGCATATTCCAAGATTTCGCTGATCGCATGGTCAATGGGAGTCTGGGCGGCTTCGCAGGTAATGAAGCAATATCCCTCCCTGCCTGTTTCCCAAAGTACCGCCATCAACGGAACACTTTATCCGATACACGAAACGAAAGGAATTACGCCATCCGTTTTTGAAGGCACCCTGCAAGGACTGAACGCACAAACCCTACTGAAATTTCAGCGAAGAATGTGTGGTTCTGCTGCTGATTACAAGGCTTTTCAGACAATAGCTCCCAAACGTCCGGTTGAAGAACTGAAAGAAGAGCTTGCCGCCATCCGGCAGCAATACTTGTCATCCCTCCCTTCGGAGTTTGTCTGGCAAACAGCCATCATCGGAGATAACGATCGGATTTTCCTTCCGGACCATCAAGAGCAGGCATGGAGAAACAAGGCAGTCTCCCTCCTGCACGTCGAAGCTGCCCATTATCAGCAGGAGCTTTTTAATGAGGTAATCATGAACATTAAATAATCATTGATCAATGAATAAGACAATTATTGCAGAACGTTTCTCAAAAGCCATCTCCACCTATCCCCGTGAAGCAAATGTACAACGGCAGATAGCAAATAAAATGATCCGCCTGCTCCAGAAACATATTCCCTCTCCCTGTCCGAAAGTGATTGAGTTCGGATGCGGAACGGGCATTTACTCCCGAATGTTGCTCCGCACCCTTCGTCCGGAAGAGTTGCTTCTGAATGACTTATGTCCGGAGATGAGGTATTGCTGCGAAGATTTATTAAGAGAGAAACAAGTCTCTTTTCTTTCCGGAGATGCGGAGACGATTTCTTTTCCGGATAAAAGTACGTTGATTACTTCCTGTTCCGCTTTGCAATGGTTCGACTCGCCGGAGGAGTTCTTCAAAAGGTGTAATACATTGCTTCACAGTCAGGGATACTTTGCTTTCAGTACTTTTGGGAAAAAGAATATGAAAGAGATACGTGAGCTTACCGGAAAGGGACTACCCTATCGTTCAAGGGAAGAGCTTGAAGCAGCCCTGTCTCTTCACTTTGATATACTGTACTCAGAAGAAGAGCTGATCCCCCTTTCTTTCGAAGATCCGATGAAAGTGCTGTATCATCTGAAGCAGACGGGGGTGAATGGTTTGTCAGCGCAATCATCCCTCTATCCGAAGCATGAGAAACAGACTTGGACCCGTCGTGATTTGCAGCATTTTTGCGAACGTTACACACAAGAATTTACACAGGGCACTTCAGTGTCCCTGACATATCACCCTATTTATATCATAGCAAAAAAGAAAAAAGTATGAAACAGAATGTATATTTTGTAAGCGGTATCGATACCGATGCCGGCAAAAGTTACGCGACCGGCTACCTGGCACGCGAATGGAATAAAAACGGCAAAAGAACCATTACGCAGAAGTTTATCCAAACAGGAAATGTGGGGCATTCCGAAGATATAGATCTG
>OBWF01000116.1_pt1 | contig 65208 bp, 59 predicted proteins | sample 1495211 | NCBI WGS metagenome assembly OBWF01 (sample SAMEA2580051, study PRJEB22360) | human gut metagenome | reverse complement strand
GCCGATAAACAGCGAATATTATGAAACTTCGTACGATAGTGAAAATAGCGATCACGTCTTCTGTTGTACTTTTGTGCTCAGGTTTCGCATTGTACTCTTTTTTTAGACTGTCGGCGGCCGAAGGGCAGAAAGATTTTGATCTTTATGAACTGGTTCCATCCACCACTTCAGCCGTATTTGTTACCGATGATGTGCTCGAGTTTGTAGCGGAGGTCGATGATCTGACTTGTAGTAAAAATCAGCAATATCTTTATGTATCCAAACTTTTTTCTTATCTGAAACAAAGCCTTTATGCCCTCTCGGAAGATACTCCCCATGGCTTGAGTCGGCAAATGAATCAGATGCTGATTAGTTTCCACGAACCGGATAACGAACGGAACCAGGTACTTTATTGCAGATTGGGAAATGGGGATAAGGAATTGGTGAACAGATTTGTGCGTAAATATATATCTTCGCTTTATCCACCGAGAACGTTTGTTTACAAAGGAGAGGAAATAATCATTTACCCGATGGCAGATGGTGATTTTCTAGCCTGCTATCTGACGTCTGATTTTATGGCGTTAAGTTTTCAGAAAAAACTGATTGAAAACGTTATTGATGCATATAAGAGTGACAAATCATTGGCGGATGATCCGACCTTTACAGGAGTGCGTGCTCCGAAAAAAAGTGTAGCGGCCGCCACAATTTATACCCGTATGAAAGGGATGATGGGATGGACGGAATTTGATATGAAGATGAAAGATGATTTTATCTATTTCTCCGGCATCACTCATGATGCAGATACTTGCTTTGCATTTATAAAACAACTTCGCCAGCAGCAATCAGTCAAAGGCTTCCCGGGTGAAGCACTGCCCTCCACTGCTTTCTATTTTAGCAGACAGGGGATTACGGACTGGGCGTCTTTACTTTCTTATGGAAATGCGCAGGAGCAGAACGGGGCAGTCCGCACGAGTGAAGTGCAGAATAGAGATAAGGAATTTTCCCGCTATCTGATGGAAAATGCCGGGCAAGACCTGGTTGCCTGTCTCTTCCAGCGTGAAGATACGTTGCAGGATGCAGCGGCAGTCTTGAGCCTGTCTGTGGCAGATGTGACGGAAGCTGAAAGGATGCTTCGTACCCTTGTCAATACTGCTTCGGCAGATGAAGGAAGAAAAACTCCCCGTATTACTTTTGGTTATACTGTAAATAAGGCATACTTGGTCTATCGGTTGCCTCAAACAACATTGTTTAAACAACTGACCAGTTTTGTGGAGGCCACTTTGGATGTGTATGCGGCGTTCTATGACGGGCGTTTGTTGCTTGCTCCTGATGAGAATGCTCTGTCACAATATATTCGCCAACTGGATAAAGGCGAAGTGCTTAATGGAGTAATGGCCTATCAGGCAGGCATGGATCACTTGTCTGATTCATACCACTTTATGTTGATGGCGGATTTTGACCACATATTTCGGCAATCAGAAAACCACGTTCGTTTTGTACCGGATTTTTTTCTGCGTAACGCCGATTTTTTCCATAATTTCACCCTCTTTGTTCAGTTTGCCTGTACAGACGGAGTGGTATATCCTAACATTGTTTTGAAATATAAATCAGAATAAAAAATGACCGTTTGTTTACAATCGTTTTTCTAAAAAAAACTCCCGACAGAATTTAATCCTATCGGGAGTTTTTTATGCTTATTCGTCCGGCGAATGGCTTTCGGTTTAAAATGGCAGATCGTCTTTGGCATCCCCCGGAGTAAATTCCGGCATAGCTGACGGAGGTGGGGGAGGAACGGGAGAACCGGAAGCCATCGGAGCACCTGCACCAACACGTTCTACTTTCCATGCACGGATACTATTGAACCAACGATCGTTCCACTGACGGGCGTCAACGTCGAATGATACAGTTAGTTCTTCGCCCATTTGAATGTTGAACTGCTCAATTTTGTCTGCGCCAAATACGTCGAAGCACATCTTGCGCGGATATTGGTCGTGGTTTTCGATAACGTACTCTTGTGATTTCCACTCGTTGCCGCTAGTTTTTGAAACTCCGCCTCTCGGGGGGAGGATAGCGATGATTTTTCCTGTAAATTCCATTGCGATAATTTTAAATTCTGGGGCGAAGTTACAATTTTTTAGTAATATCCCTCACACAATGCCTGTTTTTTTCTTTTGTTTTATTGGGCAGCCCAAATCTTTTTTCGTAACTTTGTGCGATAGAACATTTAAAACTTAAATACACGAAAATATATGAAATTTATCGTTTCAAGTACTGCTCTTTCCAGCCATTTACAGGCCATCAGCCGTGTGATTAATTCAAAAAATGCGCTGCCAATTCTCGATTGTTTCCTCTTCGAATTGGAAGACGGAACATTGTCTGTGACTGTATCCGACAGTGAAACAACGATGGTGACTACCGTAGAAGTGAATGAAAGCGATACAAACGGGCGTTTTGCCGTAGTAGCGAAAACATTGCTTGATGCACTGAAAGAAATCCCGGAACAACCACTTACATTTGAAATCAATCCGGATAATTATGAAATAACAGTGCAGTACCAGAACGGAAAATACAGCCTGATGGGGCAGAATGCGGATGAATTCCCGCAATCGGCTACACTGGGTGATAATGCAGTCCGTGTAGAAATGGAGGCAAGTGTACTTCTGGGAGGTATCAACCGTTCGGTATTTGCTACTGCCGATGACGAACTTCGTCCGGTGATGAACGGTATTTATTTCGATATTACCACAGAAGACATCACAATGGTTGCTTCAGACGGTCATAAACTGGTGCGTTGCAAGACATTGGCAGCCAAAGGTAACGAGCGTGCAGCCTTCATCCTTCCAAAGAAACCGGCTACTTTGCTTAAGAATCTTTTGCCGAAAGAACAAGGCACAGTGACGATCGAATTCGATGAACGTAATGCTGTATTCATGCTCGAAAGCTACCGGATGGTTTGCCGCCTGATTGAAGGACGTTACCCGAACTACAACTCGGTAATTCCGCAGAACAACCCGCACAAAGTGACCGTAGACCGTCAACAGTTGGTAGGAGCTTTGCGTCGTGTGTCTATTTTCTCATCGCAGGCAAGCAGTTTAATTAAACTCCGTATGCAGGAAAACCAGATTGTGATTTCCGCACAAGATATTGACTTCTCTACTTCTGCCGAAGAAACACAAGTTTGCCAGTATGCAGGTGCAGCAATGAGCATCGGTTTCAAATCGACATTCCTCATCGATATCCTGAACAATATTTCAGCAGACGAAGTAGTCATCGAACTCGCAGATCCTTCACGTGCCGGAGTAATCATCCCGGTAGAGCAGGAAGAAAACGAAGACCTGCTGATGCTGCTGATGCCGATGATGCTAAATGATTAATAGTAATCACCGCAAAATAACACAGAGTTCTACAGAGCAATAAATACATAAAACACTCTGTGGAACTCTGTGTTACTCTGTGGTGGAAAAAATAATTAGAAATGAAATTAAACCTGAAAAATCCCATTGTTTTTTTTGATTTAGAAACAACCGGAACCAATATCAACACAGACCGAATTGTTGAAATCTGCTATCTGAAAGTATATCCGAATGGAAATGAAGAAGCAAAAACATTACGTATCAATCCTGAAATGCATATCCCGGAAGCATCTTCTGCTATACATGGCATTTATGATGCCGACGTAGTCGATTGCCCTACTTTCAAAGAAGTGGCGAAAAACATAGCCAGGGACATTGAAGGTTGCGATTTGGCAGGATTTAATTCCAATCGTTTTGATATTCCTGTCCTTGCTGAAGAGTTCCTTCGCGCCGGAGTGGACATTGATATGACGAAACGCAAATTTGTAGACGTACAGGTGATCTTCCACAAAATGGAACAACGCACCCTGTCTGCTGCCTATAAATTCTATTGCGACAAGAATCTGGAAGATGCACACACTGCCGAAGCAGATACACGGGCCACTTACGAAGTGCTGAAAGCACAGCTCGACCGTTACTCCGATCTTCAGAATGATATTGCGTTCCTGGCAGATTATTCAAGTTTCAGCAAGAATGTAGACTTTGCCGGACGCATGGTGTACGATGATAATGGGGTGGAAGTGTTCAACTTCGGAAAATATAAAGGAATGTCTGTAGCCGAGGTTTTGAAGAAAGATCCCGGATATTACAGTTGGATTTTGAATAGTGATTTCACGTTGAACACTAAGGCGGCATTGACAAAAATCCGTTTGCGTGAAATGAGTAATTTGATTACAAAATAATGCTAAAAGGAAAAAAAATAATTCTTGGAATTACCGGCAGTATTGCCGCGTACAAGGCGTGCTATATCATTCGCGGACTGATAAAACAGGGAGCGGAAGTGCAAGTCGTAATTACTCCGGCGGGAAAAGAATTTATTACTCCCATCACTCTTTCGGCTTTGACCAGCAAACCAGTCATTAGTGAGTTTTTTGCCCAGCGTGACGGAACGTGGAATAGCCACGTCGATCTCGGATTGTGGGCAGATGCTGTATTGATTGCACCTGCCACTGCCTCTACTATCGGTAAAATGGCCAATGGAATAGCCGACAATATGCTCATAACAACTTATCTTTCGGCAAAAGCTCCCGTGTTTGTTGCTCCGGCAATGGATCTCGATATGTTTGCCCATCCCGCCACCCAGAAAAATCTGGATATCCTGCGTTCTTACGGTAATCACATTATCGAGCCGGGAACAGGAGAATTAGCCAGCCACTTGGTAGGAAAGGGACGTATGGAAGAGCCGGAAAACATCATCCGAGTATTGGATGAATTCTTCGCTTCGAGTGATGAACTATCCGGAAAGAAAGTGATGATTACAGCCGGACCTACTTACGAAAAAATTGACCCGGTGCGTTTCATAGGCAATTATTCTTCCGGAAAGATGGGATTTGCGTTGGCAGAAGAATGTGCCCGTCGCGGAGCGCAGGTGACATTGATAACAGGTCCTGTGCAGCTCAAAACGAAACATTCCCGTATCCGGCGTGTAGATGTGGAATCAGCAGAAGAAATGTATGCGGCTTCACAGATCTATTTTCCAGATGCTGATGCAGGTATTCTTTGTGCGGCAGTAGCCGACTACCGTCCGGAAACAGTGGCCGACAAGAAGATTAAGCGGGAGAAAGAAGAGGAACTAACCCTCCATCTTCAGGCAACACAAGACATCGCTGCCAATTTAGGAGCACTGAAAGGGAAAAATCAGTTATTGGTTGGCTTTGCCCTCGAAACCAATAATGAGCAGCAGAATGCCGAAGGAAAGCTCGAACGCAAAAACTTCGACTTTATTGTGCTCAATTCGTTGAATGATGCTGGAGCCGGTTTTCGCCATGATACCAATAAAATAAGTATCATCGACAGGAAAGGTCGTACAGACTATCCTCTGAAGCCGAAGACGGAAGTAGCCCAAGACATCATCGACCGTCTGGTAGCCACTCTGTCTTCCGGTTTTTAATTTTTAATCTTTAATTAAAATAGAAGGTGTTACGTTCACTATACATTCAGAATTACGCATTGATAGAAAAACTGGATATCAGTTTTGAAACAGGCTTTTCCGTTATAACAGGTGAAACGGGAGCCGGAAAATCAATTATTCTGGGAGCTATCGGACTCCTGTTAGGACAGCGTGCCGATGTGAAAGCGATTCGCCACGGAGCTTCCAAATGTATCATAGAGGCACGTTTCGATATATCTGCCTATGGTATGCGTCCGTTTTTCGAAGAAAACGAGTTGGAATATGATGAAGAGTGCATTTTGCGTCGTGAAGTGCAGTCTTCCGGTAAGAGCCGGGCATTCATCAACGATACTCCTGCTTCGTTGGCACAAGTGAAAGAGCTGGGCGAACAGCTGATAGATGTACATTCGCAACATCAGAATCTGCTGCTTAATAAAGAAGGATTTCAGTTGAATGTGCTTGATATTCTGGCACATAATGACGCTGCATTGGCGAAATATCGTCTGTGTTATGACGAATGGAAACAGACAGATCGCGAACTCGCTGAATTAGTGTCACTGGCAGAGAAAAGTCGCTCCGATGAAGATTATATCCGCTTCCAACTCGAACAGCTCGAAGAAGCCTGTTTGGTGGAAGGCGAACAGGAAGAACTGGAGCAGGAAGCTGAAACATTAAGTCATGCAGAAGAGATAAAAGCCGGACTTTACCGGGTGGAGCAGTCGTTTGCTTCGGATGAAGGTGGCTTGCTTTCTTATCTGAAAGACAGTCTGAATACACTGAATAATCTGCAAAGAGTATATCAGCCGGCCAAGGAACTTACCGAACGTATGGAGAGCGCTTATATCGAACTGAAAGATATTTCGCACGAAGTCTCTTTACAAAGTGACTCCGTTGAATTCAATCCGGTTCGTCTGGACGAAGTGAATGAACGGTTGAATCTGATTTATTCCTTACAGCAGAAACATCGGGTACAAACCCTTGATGAATTGATAGCGCTAACGGATGAATACCGCAGCAAATTGTCGGACATCACTTCCTATGATGAGCGTATCGCCGAACTGACTGCTCGCAAAGAGGAACAATATAAACAAGTGAAACAACAGGCAGAAGTGCTGACCAAAGCCCGTACGAAAGCTGCTCGTGAAGTAGAAAAACAGCTGGCTGTCCGGTTGATTCCATTAGGAATGCCGAATGTTCGTTTCCAGATAGAAATGGGACTGAAGAAAGAGCCGGGATTGCAAGGAGAAGATACAGTCAACTTCCTGTTTTCCGCCAATAAGAACGGCACCTTGCAGAATATCTCTTCCGTAGCTTCAGGAGGTGAAATCGCTCGTGTCATGCTTTCTATCAAGGCAATGATTGCCGGAGCCGTCAAGCTGCCGACCATCGTATTTGATGAAATAGATACCGGGGTCTCCGGTGAAATAGCCGACCGTATGGCGGACATGATGCAGGAGATGGGCGACCGCAACCGTCAGGTAATCAGTATCACCCACCTGCCGCAGATTGCTGCCCGTGGGCGTGCTCATTATAAGGTATACAAGAAAGATAGCGATACGGAAACCAACAGCCATATCCGCCGTCTCACTGACGAAGAACGGGTAGAGGAAATAGCTCACATGCTTAGTGGTGCCACTCTCACCGAAGCTGCCCTTAGCAATGCCAAATCCCTGCTTGCCCGTAACTGATAAATAGTGAATAGTAAATAGTAAAATAGTAAATCAACCAGATGTTAGATAAAAGTGAAATGATTTTCGGCGTTCGTGCCGTGATAGAAGCCCTTCAGGCTGGAAAAGAGATAGATAAGATCCTCGTGAAGAAAGATATTCAAAGTGATCTTTCCAAGGAGCTTTTTGCAGCTTTGAAAGGTACGTTGATACCTGTTCAACGTGTTCCGGTAGAGCGTATCAACCGTATTACCCGGAAAAATCATCAAGGAGTGATCGCCTTCATTTCTTCTGTGACTTATCAGAAAGCGGAGGATCTTGTTCCTTTCTTGTTTGAGCAAGGAAAAAATCCGTTTTTTGTTATGCTCGACGGAGTGACCGATGTACGCAATTTCGGGGCGATTGCACGTACCTGCGAATGTGCGGCTGTCGATGCCGTGATTATTCCTGTCCGGGGTAGTGCGTCGGTCAATGCTGACGCCGTGAAAACATCGGCAGGAGCGCTACATACTCTTCCGGTATGCCGTGAACAGAACCTCCGTTCGACTCTGCAATATCTGAAAGACAGTGGTTTCCGCATTGTGGCTGCTACCGAAAAAGGAGATTATGACTATACCAAGGCCGATTATACAGGTCCCCTCTGCATCATAATGGGAGCGGAGGATACAGGAGTTTCTTATGAAAACCTTGCCCTCTGTGATGAATGGGTGAAAATTCCGATGCTGGGCACTATCGAATCCCTGAATGTCTCTGTAGCTGCCGGTATCCTGATTTACGAAGCTGTGAAACAAAGAAACAATGACTGATATGAAGAAGATTTTAATTCTACCTTTGCTGCTTTTCTTCCTGGTACAAGGAAGCATGGCACAAACCCCAAAATGGGTAGAGAAGGCAAAACGTGCAGTCTTCTCAATAGTGACTTATGACAAGAATGATAAAATGCTGAATACGGGAAACGGATTCTTTGTATCCGAAGACGGATTGGCTTTATCAGATTATACTCTTTTTAAAGGAGCTGAACGTGCGGTAGTGATTACTTCCGAAGGCAAGCAGATGCCGGTCAGCCTAATACTTGGAGCGAATGACATGTATGATGTCATTAAGTTTCGTGTGGCTATCACCGAGAAGAAAGTGCCTGCGCTGGTCGTTGCTAAAACAGCCCCGGCGACAGGAGCCGATGCGTGGATGCTTCCTTATTCTACACAAAAAAGTATCGCTTGCGTTACTGGTAAGGTGAAAGATGTTTCCAAAGTAGCCGGAGAATACCATTATTATACATTGAGCATGCATATGAAAGATAAGATGGTGAGCTGTCCGGTGATGAATGCGGAAGGTCAGGTATTTGGTATTGCGCAGAAATCATCCGGTATCGATACGGTGACTACTTGTTATGCGGCGGGAGCAGCTTTTGCCATGTCGCAGAAAATCAGTGCTCTTTCTTTGGGAGACGCTGCCTTGAAAAGCATTGGTATCCGGAAAGGTTTACCTGAAACGGAAGATCAGGCATTAGTATATCTGTTCATGGCCTCTTCGAGCCTCTCGGGCGAGGACTATGAAAAGCTGTTGGATGACTTCATTCGCCAGTTCCCTGCCAATGCAGATGGTTATCTCCGTCGTGCCAATTATTATGCATCTAAAGGTAAAGACGATCAGACCTGGTATGATAAAGCCGTTGCCGACTTTAATCAAGCTCTGAAAGTAGCCCAGAAGAAAGATGATGTATATTATAATATAGGTAAGCTAATGTATGCTTATCAATTATCGAAGCCGGAGAAAACTTATAAAGACTGGACGTATGACACCGCTTTGAAGAATGTCCGTCAGGCAATCGCTATTGATCCGCTGCCAATTTACATTCAAATGGAAGGCGATATACTGTTTGCCCAACAAGACTATGCCGGTGCTTTGGCTGCTTATGAAAAGGTAAATACCAGCAATATTGCTTCTCCGGCCACTTTCTTTAGTGCTGCCAAGACGAAAGAACTGCTGAAAGGGGATCCGAAAGAAGTGGTAGCCTTAATGGATAGCTGTATTACCCGTTGCCCGCAACCGATTACGGCCGACTTTGCTCCATATTTGTTGGAACGTGCGCAGATGAATATGAATGCCGATCAGGCGCGAAATGCAATGCTCGATTATGATGCTTACCATACGGCAGTCAAGGGAGAAGTGAACGACGTGTTCTATTATTATCGCGAACAGGCAGCTTTGAAAGCACGTCAGTTTCAACGCGCTTTAGACGATATTGCCAAGGCCATCGAGATGAATCCGACAGACCTCACCTACCAGGCAGAGCATGCAGTTGTAAACCTCCGTGTAGGACGGTATGAAGAAGCCATTCAGATTTTAAATAATATATTGAAGACTGATCCTAAATATGGTGAGGCTTACCGTTTATTGGGACTTTGCCAGATACAGCTGAAGAAGACAGATGAAGCTTGCGGCAACTTTAAGAAAGCGAAAGAATTGGGTGATCCGAACGCAGATGAATTGATAACCAAATACTGCAAGTAAAAAGATTATCTTCTTGAAGATAAAAAATGAATCCCTGCCAACTCGAAAATTGGCAGGGATTCCTCGTTTTTGGGGACGTTGTATAAAAAACTCTCTCTCTTTTTTATTTTTCCCCACTTCACTTGTTAAGTTCAGGTTGTAGGTTTTAATGATATATGGTTTGATTTCCCTTTTTCCCCTCTTTTATAAGTTAAATGCATGGTTATTGAAAATACTGCATGGCTTCACTTATTTTTTTTAGAAATAATTCGAATTTCTATCTAAAACAGTAAGTAAATTTAAAATCGTGGTTCATTTTATCTATAATCTTACTATATTCCGCACGTTTTTAATAACACGTATGAGATAAGTTATAATTTATGGAAAAAAATCGATTTACTATTTGTGCAAACAATTACATCGACTGTTTGCGACAAGAGGGTCGTTATTCTACGGCCCATGTGTATAAACACGCTATTCGTTCTTTTTCGCAGTTTTGTGGAACTCAATCCATCACGTTTAGTAAGATAAACCGTGAAACTCTAAAGAGGTATAGCAACTATCTGATGGCTTCCCGTTTGAAGCCCAATACGATTTCTACGTATATGCGTATGTTGCGTAGTATCTACAATCGTGGTGTCGATATGCATCAGGCTCCTTATGTACATGGTTTGTTCCGGGATGTTTTTACCGGGGTGGACACACGTCAGAAGAAAGCTATCCCGATCGGCGAACTTCACATGCTATTAAACAAAGATCCTCAATCGGAAAAGCTTCGCCGGACGCAGGCCATTGCCAATCTGTTATTTCAGTTTTGTGGAATGCCTTTTTCTGATTTAGCCCATTTGGAAAAGTCCAATCTGGAGCGGGGGCTTTTGAAGTACAATCGTACCAAGACCGGTACTCCTATGAGTATAGAAGTGCTGGAGTCAGCGCAGAATGCAATTGGGGGATTGTACAATAAATCTGACGCCCGGAGTTCTGGCTATCCTGATTATCTTTTCCGGATATTAAGCGGAGCGTACAAGCGGAATGAAGAAGGAGCCTATCGTGAGTATCAGTCAGCTTTGAGACGTTTTAATAATGAGTTGAAAAGCCTGTCCAGAAAATTAAGGCTACATTCGCCCGTCACGTCGTATACGCTTCGTCATTCTTGGGCTACGACTGCTAAGTACAGAGGTGTACCTATCGAAATGATTAGCGAATCACTAGGACACAAATCTATTAAAACAACACAGATATATTTAAAGGGTTTCGAATTGGAAGAAAGAACAAAAGTAAATAAATTGAATTATTCTTACGTTTGCAATTTTAAAATGCTCTGATTTATATTATTAAAGCATTATGGATTAGGGACTTAATGCTGGTGTTACTTCTTAGGTAACGGAATTATATTCGCTACAAAGATAGGTAAAAATATTAATAGCAAACAAACAATAAACTTCTTTTTTTCCTTTTTCTCTATAATATGCAACATAAATCTATCTGAACATGAAGGATAACATCTTCATGCTCAAAGGCTTTTTATTACCTAAATTCAAGAATGTTTTATATTGAATGTTAGGTGCCCGCTTTTATATTCCCTCATAATCGATTTTTTTCTTTTTTCACAGCGATGTGTATTCTATATGTGTGTTGTCCGTTACCTAAGAAGTAACGGATGAACATGGGGTAAAAAAATATGATTTTAACGAAACCGAAATCAGTAAATGCCGGGCCTAGTAGTGGGACAGGGGAAGGCGTAGCACACTCAAAACGCTGGTATGTAGCACTCGTTCGAATGCATCACGAGAAAAAAGTTGCCGAGCGTTTGTCTAAGATGGGAATTGATTCTTTTGTTCCCGTTCAACAACAAATCCATCAATGGAGTGACCGTCGTAAGATGGTTGATACAGTCTTACTCCCAATGATGGTTTTTGTACATGTCAATCCAAAAGAACGTATGGAAGTCCTTTCATTTTCTACGGTCAGCCGTTATATGGTGATGCGTGGAGAGAGTACTCCTGCCGTTATTCCTGACGAGCAGATGGCCCGTTTCCGTTTCATGCTCGATTATTCCGAAGAAGCAGTCTGTATGAATGATACTCCACTAGCGCGTGGTGAGAAAGTTCGTGTCATAAAAGGTCCTTTGAGTGGACTTGTTGGCGAACTTGTGACTGTAGGCGGGAAGAGTAAGATTGCCGTTCGTTTAAATATGCTTGGCTGTGCTTGTGTAGATATGCCAATCGGTTATGTAGAACCCACAAAGATCACCAATGACAACACGAAGAAAATTTAACGTATTTCTATTCATTCTGTTGCTGGGAGTTTTTTCTCCTTTAATGGCTCAAAATATGAGCGACTCCCAAGTTCTTGAATATGTCAAGGATGGCATCCGCCAGGGTAAAGAACAGAAACAACTAGCTTCTGAACTGGCACGTAGAGGTGTGACCAAAGAACAGGCAACTCGTGTGAAGCAACTATATGAACAACAAAACAATGTTAATGCTTCCAATGCAACGGGTACCGATGTCAATGAATCACGTCTTCGTGAGGAAATGAAAGAAAACACTTCCGATATGCTGGAAGACCACCCGAGCACTCAAGACCTCGCACGTGGGAACCAGGTTTTCGGACGAGACATCTTCAATACCCGTAACCTGACTTTTGAACCGAGCGTCAACATCGCCACTCCCTTGAACTATCGTCTGGGTCCCGGTGATGAAGTGATTATTGATATCTGGGGAGCCAGCCAGAACACTATCCGCCAACAGATTTCTCCTGACGGCACGATCAACATTCAGAAAATAGGTCCTGTCAACCTGAACGGACTAACTATTGCTGAAGCCAATGACTATCTCAAAAAAACATTAAACAAGATATATAATGGTCTTAATAATGCGAATGATCCCACCTCTGACATCCGTCTGACTTTGGGCAGCATACGTACTATCCAGATCAATGTAATGGGTGAGGTTGTCCAACCGGGCACTTACTCCCTCTCTTCTTTTGCCACAGTCTTTCATGCACTTTACCGTGCGGGTGGAGTCAGTGACATAGGAAGCCTTCGCAATGTGCAGCTGGTACGTAACGGCAAAAATATCGCCACGATCGACGTCTACCAATTTATCATGAAAGGAAACATTCAGGATGACATTCGTCTTCAGGAAGGGGATGTAGTAATAGTCCCCGCCTATGACGTATTGGTTAAGATCGACGGAAAAGTGAAACGCCCCATGCGTTTCGAAATGAAAAAGGATGAGAGTCTATCCACTCTTATCAGCTATGCCGGTGGCTTTGAAGCCGACGCCTACACCCGTTCCTTGCGTGTCGTACGTCAGAACGGACAGGAATATGAAGTAAACACAGTCAAAGACCTTGACTATAGTGTCTATAAAATGCGAAACGGTGATGTTGTGACCGCCGAAGCCATCCTTAACCGCTTCATCAACAAACTTGAAATCCGTGGAGCCGTTTATCGTCCCGGCATCTACCAGTTGAATGGAAAACTGAATACTGTCCGTGAACTGGTAAACGAAGCCCAAGGCCTGACCGGTGATGCTTTCTTGAACCGTGCCGTTCTCTACCGCCAGCGTGAGGACTTGACTACCGAAGTTGTTCCAGTAGACATTAAAGCTATCATGGACGGTACTTCCCAAAACATCATCCTGATGAAAAACGATATCCTTTATATTCCTAGTATTCATGACCTGGAAGACAGGGGCAACGTCGTAATCCACGGTGAAGTAGCCAAACCTGATTCTTATCCTTATGCGGATAACATGACCCTTGAAGACTTGATTATTCAGGCGGGTGGCTTGCGTGAAGCCGCTTCTGTAGTCCGTGTAGATGTATCCCGTAGAATTAAGAATCCTCGTAGTACAGTAGATAACGATACTATTGGCCAGATATACACATTCTCTTTGAAAGAAGGCTTTATTGTAGATGGAACTCCCGGCTTTGTCCTTCAACCTTATGATGAAGTTTATGTACGTCGTAGTCCGGGTTATCAGGCTCAACAGAATGTGGTTGTTGAAGGTGAAATTCTGTTCGGAGGCTCTTATGCAATGACCAGTCGTGAAGAACGTCTTTCGGACTTGATAAATAAAGCTGGAGGTGCAACGAATTATGCCTACTTACGTGGTGCAAAGTTAACCCGTGTAGCCAATGCAAGTGAAAAGAAACGCATGAGTGATGTGATCCGTTTGATGAGCAGGCAGTTGGGTGAAGCTATGATGGACTCTTTGGGTGTTCGTGTGGAAGATACCTTTAGTGTTGGTATTGACTTGGAAAAAGCATTAGCGAACCCTGGCAGTACAGCAGATATTGTCTTACGTGAGGGTGATGTGATTTCCATTCCGAAGAACAATAATACAGTTACGATCAATGGTGCTGTGATGGTTCCGAATACGGTTTCTTATATAGAAGGACAGAAAGTTGATTATTACCTGAATCAGGCCGGTGGTTATTCTGAAAATGCGAAAAAGAGTAAGAAATTCATCGTTTATATGAATGGTCAGGTGACTAAGGTTAAAGGTAGCGGTAAGAAGCAGATCGAACCGGGTTGTGAGATAATTGTGCCTAGTAAAGCCAAGAAAAAAACTAATATGGGTAATATTTTAGGTTACGCTACTACATTCAGTACTTTAGGAATGATGGTTGCTTCGATTGCTAATCTGATAAAAAAATAAAGAATAATAGTTTATATGACTATGATAGAAGGAGAATCTGAAAAAGAAGTAAAACAGAGACAGAGTAACCATACAGATGAAGAGATCGAAATAGATCTGATAGATATTCTTCGTAAGATTATAGGTATTCGTAAGAAGATCTATAAAGTTGCTGGCATCGGTTTACTAATTGGAATTATTGTTGCAATAAGTATTCCTAAGCAGTACACGGTTGAGGTTACCCTTTCTCCGGAAATGGGTAATAACAAAGGTGGTAGTTTCTCCGGTTTAGCTGCTTCTTTTTTAGGAAGTGGAGTTACTATGGGAGATGGTACTGATGCATTGAATGCTTCTTTATCTGCTGATATTGTCTCTTCTACTCCTTTCTTGTTGGAACTTTCTAATATGAAAGTCCCTGTATCAGGGAGTGAGGAAATCTTTTTAAGTTCTTATTTGAATGAAGAGTCATCCCCATGGTGGGGTTATGTAATCGGATTCCCCGGTATGGTAATTGGTGGAATAAAATCCTTGTTTACTAAAGATGAGGATGAATCTAAATTTATAGATAAAACAAGTCTGGGTACAATTGAGTTATCCCAAAAGGAGTCGCAGAAGATCGAATCACTAAGGAGAAAGATTGCTGCTTCTATAGATAAGAAAACTTCTATGACTACCGTCTCCGTGACTTTGCAGCATCCTAAGGTTGCTGCAGTCGTTGCTGACTCTGTAGTTAAGAAATTACAGGAATATATCATAGACTATCGTACATCCAAATCTAAAGAGGATTGTCTTTATCTAGCGAAATTGTTTAAAGAACGTCAGCAGGAATATTACGAAGCGCAGAAAAAATACGCCGATTATATGGATTCCCATGATAATATCATCTTGCAGAGTGTTCGTACTGAACAGGAACGCTTGCAGAATGATATGAGTCTTGCTTACCAGGTATATAGTCAGGTTGCCAGTCAGCTTCAGGTTGCCAGAGCCAAAGTTCAGGAGGAGAAGCCTGTATTTGCGGTTATAGAGCCTGCGGTTGTGCCATTATATCCTTCAGGAGTTAGTAGGAAGGCATATGTTTTGGCTTTTGTTTTCCTGTCAGTTTGTATTGTTATCTTTTGGAAGTTATTCGGTGAAAATATTTTGAATAAGTTCAAAGAAGTATGTGCCTAAAATCAATCTTTAATCTGATATGGTATCAACTACCAGTCAAATCAATAAATTCATAGAATTTATAGCAGTTCTGGGAGATCTGATCATTCTGAATCTGGTTTTGTTCTCTCTTCTTTGCTTTTGGGAGGAAGCTTGTGTCTCTTTACCTTTCTCTTGCAGAGTCTCATGGATGATGACCTCGTTAAGTCTTTGTTATCTGGCCTGTTCTGGATCCCGTGGGAAGGTTTGGGACAGTCGGGGAATTCGTCCTGATCAGCTTGTGTTGCACATGTTGAAGAATATTATAGCTTTTTCCGTCTTTTGGGCATGTATCATGACTTTTAGCGGAATCTCTATATTTTCTCTTCTTTTCTTTGTCGCCTATTTTTCTTTTCTCTTTGTCATCTTAAGTATTTATCGCATTATCATCCGTCATTTTCTGATAGTTTATTGTGCTAAGGGTAAGCATAGACGTTATGCTGTTTTTATAGGCGGAGGCAATAATATGCAGGTGTTGTATGAGGAGATGGAAAGTTCTCTGGCGTCTTCTCTATATGAGGTCGTGGGTTATTTTGATATTAAACCGAATGATGCCCTTTCTTCTCAATGTTCCTATTTGGGTAATCCTGACGGTTTTTCAGATTTTATGTCCGCACACCCGGGAATCAAGCATGTCTTTTGTTCTTTATCGATGGAGGAGGGACGTTATAATTTTTCTATCATGAATCATTGTGAAAACCATTTGCTTTATTTTCATGGTGTTCCTAATGTATGTAAAGGTTTTCCTCGTCGTATCTGGCACAGTATGGTTGGCAATATGCCTATCTTGAATCTGCGTTATGAACCTTTGGGTAAGATGGAAAACCGTATCTTGAAACGGCTGTTCGATATTGTTATCTCTGGTCTTTTTCTGGTTACTCTCTTCCCCTTTGTTTACCTCATAGTTGGAAGTATCATAAAGTTGACTTCTCCCGGTCCTGTATTCTTTAAGCAAATGCGTACGGGTTTGAATGGTGTGGATTTTGTATGTTACAAGTTTCGCTCCATGAAAGTGAATGATGAAGCTGACAGCAAACAGGCTACGGCTGATGATCCCCGTAAAACCCGATTTGGAAATTTTCTTCGTCGTTCTAATATTGACGAACTTCCTCAGTTTATCAATGTTTTTAGGGGTGATATGTCAATAGTGGGACCACGTCCACACATGTTGGCTCATACGGAGACTTATGCCCGTTTGATTGATAAGTATATGGTGCGGCACTTTATAAAACCTGGAGTAACAGGTTGGGCTCAAACTCATGGCTTTCGTGGTGAAACGAGAGAACTTTCACAGATGGAGGAACGTGTAAAGGCTGATATTTGGTATATGGAGCATTGGACAATGTTGCTTGATATATATATCATTTATAAGACGGTGGCGAATGTGATTGTGGGAGAGAAGAATGCATATTGAGATGTTTATTGTGCTACTAATGATAGGAAAGAATATTTTATGGAGAAATATGTTCGATTTTAATCATTAAACTTTTAATATACAGAGGAAAATAATAAAAATATTAATTGTCTATATTTTCTTAGGTATACAAGTGATCAGAAAATAGGACTAGTATTTAATATGAATGTTATGGTGATTACTTGAGTGTATTCATATAAAAACATATAAGGAAATTTAGAAGGAGAAGTTGTTGGATATTTAATAATTAAAAGATGATATGGAAAATAAATTATTGTGCATTATTAATGAAATTTTGGAAATAAAAAAGGAGAAGAAGGTTGAAAAGTTGACTCTTGAATGGTCATTGCGTGATGACTTGGGATTTACTTCTTTTGATTTAGCCGAATTGACAGTACGTATTGAAGATGAATTTGATGTAGATATTTTTGAGGATGGGCTAGTTGATACGATTAGTGAGGTAATTGCAAAATTAAAGTAAAATGGATACTTTTCTTATAGATGATGGTAGAGTTTATAGTTATGAGCACTTACTTTCATTTTTGAATAATAATTCCTCGTATTTCCCTCTTTATAAAACAGAGTGTATTTATTCGCTTCTGGCAAATCTAGTAATGGCTTTGGCTAATAATAAGCCATTAGTTTTGCTTGATTCTGATCTGAACTGGTCGGAGCTTGAAGATAGGGTTGATAAAGCTTTAGTCAATGTTTCATTACCATTGTGTCCTTCTGCTTTTCATTCGATGGATGATGTAATATCTGCGATACAAAGATCGCAGTCTGAGATAACTATATTTACTTCAGGAACGACAGGACAGCCTAAAAAAGTAACCCATACAATACCTTCTTTTATTCGTTCTGTAAGATTAGGTGATAAATATGAAAATCAAATATGGGCATTTGCGTATAATCCTACTCATATGGCTGGACTACAAGTGTTTTTTCAGGTTTTTATGAATAAAAATACATTAGTAAATATTTTTGGGAAATCTCGTAATGAAGTGTTCGCATTTGTAGATAAATATCAAATTACTCATATTTCTGCAACACCTACTTTTTACAGGTTATTATTACCTTTCGAAAGAGAATATAATTCTGTTGTAAGAGTTACTTTTGGTGGTGAGAAATCTAATGAACGACTTTATGATTCTATAAAGAAAATATTTCCTTTTGCTAAATTGAATAATGTATATGCTTCTACTGAGGCAGGGTCTTTATTTGCGGCTAAAGGTGATTGTTTTCAAATACCTAGAGAACTATATAATAAGTTTAAAATTGAAGATGATGAGTTGTTGATACATAAATCTCTATTGGGAAAATCTGATACATTTGAATTTGAGGATGATTATTACCATTCTGGTGACTTAATCGAATGGATTGACAAAAAAGAAGGTTTGTTTAAATTTAAGAGTCGAAAAAATGAATTGATTAACATTGGTGGGTATAAAGTTAATCCTAGTGAAGTTGAGTCGATGTTGCTTAATATAGATGGTGTTCAGCAAGTTTTGGTTTATGGAAAAAAGAACTCTGTTTTAGGTTATGTGTTATGTGCTGATATAGTATTGGCACATAATTCTCATATGACAGAAATAGATATAAGAGAATACTTACAAGAGCATTTACAGGATTTTAAGATTCCTCGTCGAATAAGATTTGTGGATTCTATGCTATTAACAAGAACTGGAAAATTGAAACGAATATGAATTATTTAGTAACAGGTTGTTCTCGTGGAGTAGGGCTAAAGATTTGTGAAGTCTTGCTACGGCAGGGGCATATAGTTTATGGAATTGCTCGATCATATTCTGAAGAATTTAGATTATTGGGTGAGCAATATAGAGATAGATTATTTTTTAAATCTATAGATTTAGCAGATAGTGAAAAAATTCGAGATTCTGTATTTAGGAACTACATCACTAATGAAGTAGTTTTACATGGTTATGTAAATAATGCAGCGATAGCATATGATGACATTGTGACGAATTTGAATTTGTTGCATTTGAAAAATATGTACGAAGTAAATGTGTTTACTCCTTTAATAATAACAAAGTATGTTATTCGTAATATGATACTTCATAGAACTAAAGGGGCAATTATACATATTTCTTCTATTAGTGCTCATACTGGTTATAAAGGGCTTGCTATGTATGCTTCCAGTAAAGGTGCATTGGAAGCTTTTTCAAAGGATACAGCTCGGGAATGGGGGGAACGTGGTATTCGATCTAATGTAGTTGTACCAGGATTTATGGAAACAGCAATGAGTGAAAACTTATCGGAGGAACAAAAAGATCGAATTTATAAGCGAACCTCATTAAAGAAAGCAACTAGCATAGAGTCTGTAGCGGAGACAGTTGCATTTCTATTATCAGATAAAGCGTGTTCTATTACAGGACAAAATATTCATGTTGATAGCGGTACCATATAAACAAAATAATCAGTTATGATTGATAAACTACCAAAAAAGGAATGTACAGGGTGTGGGTTATGTGTTGACGTATGTGTGCATAAAGCGATTTCTTTAGTTGCGGAATCAAAAACAGGATTTCTATATCCGCAAATTGATAATCTTAAATGTACTTCATGTAATAGATGTGAAGATCTTTGCCCTTCTTTAAATATACTGAAAGTTAGACGGAGTAAGACATTAAAGGCTATAGCTGCAGTTAATAATAATATTGAAACAAGATTTGAAAGTACATCAGGAGGTGTTTTTTCTCTTGTAGCTGAGAATTTTTTTGCTTCGGGAGACTTAGTTTGTGGAGCTGTATGGAATAATAAATATGAAGTTATTCATTTTTTAACGAATAATAAATCAGATCTACAACGTTTGCGGTTAAGTAAATATGTGCAAAGTGATTGTAGTAATGTTTATCAGCAAATTAAGAAAGAATTGAAGAATGGAAAGCGAGTTCTTTTTGTTGGATGCCCTTGCCAGGTCAGTGCTATCAATAATATATGTAGTAATTATGACAATTTGTTTACGATAGATTTGGTATGTAAAGGTGTTCCATCTCCTCTTTTCTGGAGAAAATATATTAATCATCTTGAACAAATTTATGGTAAAAAAGTAATAAACCATAGAGCGAAAGATAAAGAATATGGTTGGAAACGATTAGGAGTTAGGATTGATTTTGAAGATGGGACAGCTGAATATTTGTCTGGTAGTAATGATGTGTTTGCTAATCTATATTCTGGAAATTATTTTATGCGTGACAGCTGTTACAATTGTAAGTTCAGAGGATTAGAACGATGTGGTGATATTAGTTTAGGGGATTGTTGGGGTATTGATCATATTAAACCTGAAATGGATGATGATTGTGGTACATCTTTAATTTTAATAAATTCAGAAAAGGGAAAGAAACTCTATGATGAGATTAGACATGAATGTTTAACAAGTGAGATAGATGTTTTGGAGGCTAATAGCTCAAATAGTGGTATATCTAAGGATATTCCCTTAAATTTGTCAAAAAGAGAGGCATTTTTTGATGATTTGAACAATGATGATTTTAGTGAGGTTGTTAATAAATATAAGATTATAGACAAGTCTTTAAAAAATAAGATCAAGCCTTATTATCATTTGTTTCGTACTGTCATTCATGTTACAAGGCTTAGACCGAGACCTTTGTTCCAGTTTTTCAAATATAATTTCTTTTCCAAACATGTAAAGTCAAGCTTAAAGGATTGTGCTTTGTTAATCCCTAGTACATATTGTGTATTTCAGTTGGAAAAAAATGCTATAATTGAATTACATGGATCAATGATTATTGGAGATGCGAGGCTTGTTTCAAGTCGTCGTGAATCAAGATTATTGATGAAAGAGAATTCTAAAATTATAATAAATAAGTGGTGCCATATTTCAGAAGGAGCTGATATAGAAATACACAAAAATGGAATGTGGGAAATGGATGAATTTTATTCGAATTTTGATTTGGAGATTTCTTGTGGTGAGCTTATTAAAATGAACGGAATCGTTGGTTGTGGAAGAAAGGTAACGATTCGTGATTATAATGGTCATATTATAGCTAAAAAGGGGTTTAAAATAGCTAATCCTGTTAGGATAGATAACCATACTTGGTTATGTTCTGGCTGTACGATTATGCCTGGAGTTCATATACAGACTGGTGCTATTATTAGCGCTAATTCTTATTGTGCTAGTAATGTACCTCCATATACTATTATTTCCGGAAAACCAGCTCTTATAATGGGAAAAGAAGTAAGACATAAAATATAGCTAAATAGTGTTTGAGACATTAGATAAAAAACGAATCGTAAAGAATACATTTTTTCTTTATTTTAGAATGTTGTTTACAATGCTTGTTGCATTGTATACATCTAGAATTGTTTTAAAGGTATTAGGGATTGAAGATTATGGCCTTTATCAAACGATTGGAGGAATTGTCGGTATACTTTCATTTCTTAATGGCGCATTGGCTAATGCTTCTTCTCGGTATTTAACATTTGAATTAGGTAAAAATAATTCCGATAGGTTAAATAAAGTCTTTAGTACAATTTTGTCTTTTCATGTTTTATTGGCGATATTAGTTATAGTCATTGCAGAAACTGTTGGTTTATACTGCTTTTTTAATGTGTTGAATATTCCAGAAAATCGTCTAGACATTACTTTTTGGGTTTATCAATTTTCAATAGTAACAACAGTAATACTTATTACGCAAGTTCCATATACGGCATTTATTATAGCTCGTGAAAAGATGAAGGTATATGCTTATGTGAGTATAATTGATGTCTCTTTTAAACTTGCTATTGTATATATACTTATGATAAGTGCAATGGATAAACTGTTGTTTTATTCTGGATTATTATGTTTGGTACAGTTTATTATAGCAATGTTTTATCGTTTTTATTGCATAAAGGAATTTAGTGAGACAAGGTATAAGTTTGTTTTTGAAAAGTCTCTGGCAAAAGATATATCTATATTTTCAGGATGGAGTTTGTTATCAAATCTTTCTACGATATTAAATAATCAAGGTATAATAATTTTGTTGAATATATTTTTTACTCCTGTTGTGGTTTCTGCTAGGGCTATTTCTATACAGGTCAATATGGCTGTAAACCAATTTGTTGAAAATTTTAGAATGGCTGTTAATCCTCAAATAGTAAAAACGTATGCTCAAAATAAATATGATGAATCGCAACAGCTCGTGCTAGAATCGGCCAAAATTTCTTTTTTTTTGGTTTTACTTATTGGCTTTCCTATTATTCTTAATGTTGACTATATTTTAGGTCTTTGGCTGGTTCAAGTGCCCCATTATACATCTGAATTTGTTAAACTTATAATTATTCAAAGTTTATTTCAATCTGTTGATACGTCGTTGTACTATGGCCTTTATGCTAAAGGAGTAATCAGACAAAATTCATTACTTAGTCCTATTATTGGTATTTTAGGTTTTCCTATTTGTTACATTTTATTTAAAATTGGTGCTTCTCCTTTAGCTCTTTCATGGTGTTATATTGTTATTTTTGCATTTTTAGCAATCGTGATTAAGCCTTTTTTGTTATGGAAACTTGTTGGTTATTCTTATAAAAGAATTTTGAAAACTTTTTTTAGATGTGGCATCGTATCTGTAGTTGCTATTTGTATCTATTTATTGCAGAATTATTTATTACCTTTTAATAGAACTATAACGTTATTACTTTTTACAGTAACGGTGAATACAATAATAATGGTGGTATCTATGTATTATTGGGGGCTTGAGACTCCAGTCAGAGAGCAACTTTGTGCTTTTATAAAAGTTCAGATTTCTAATTGTAAAAAATGATAAAATGAAAGTATTGATTATAGGAGGTACTGGAATATTAAGTACTGCAGTAGTGGATGAATGTGTAAATAAGTCTATTGATGTTTACATGATAAATAGAGGAAGACGGAAATTATTCATAAATGAGAAGGTACATTTTATTAAATGTGATGTACATAATAAGGAACGTGTACAAGAGTTGATTGCTGGTCTGAATTTTGATGCTGTTATTGATTTCTTATGTTATACTAAAGAGGATTTGGAATATTCATTAAATTTATTCAGTAATTTATCGAATCAATATGTATTTATTTCAAGTACAGCTGTTTATAATACTTCTATAAATCAAATTTTTTCTGAAGATTCTGAGAAAATTCAATCTTTGTGGTCTTATAGTGTTGGGAAAAATGAATGTGAAAGATATTTGCAAGAATATTGTGCTTTGAATAATATTAATTACACAATTGTTCGTCCAGGTGTAAATTACGGAAATACTAGAATACCATATGGTATTTACCCTGCAATTGGTTATCATTGGACATTAGTTGAAAGAATACTTCATAAAAAGCCTATAATCACATGGAATAATGGAGAGAATAGAGGGAATATAACAAGAGTTGAAGACTTTGCTATTGGAACAGTGGGGCTTTTAGGAAAAAAAGAGGCATATAATGAAGCTTTTAATGTAGTTGGTGATGACTTTTATAGTTGGGATGAAGTATTGCAAACGCTTGCTAAAGTGCTTGGAAAAGATGTTGTTACTATAGATATTCCTAAGGAATTTTATGCAGAGGAATTAGGGGAGAGGAAAGGTGAGCTTCTGGGCGGAAGAGCGCAAAATTGTATGTGTTCAAATGAAAAGTTGAAAAAGGTTGTTCCATCTTTTAAAACTACTATTTCGCTTGAAGAAGGAATAAAGAAGACATTGGAGTTTTATGAAAAAAACGATTATTTGTTCGGCATTGATTATGATTATGAGAGTGATACGGACAGAATAATATGCAAATATTTGACATCTATACATCAAGATTACAAGAGTTTTAATTTGAAATATATCAGGTATATAAATAGTCCCATAATAAAATCTTTTCTTAAATATTATTTCAACTTTTATAAAAATAACAGCTTTGTCAAGTTACTGTTTTGTGTAAAGCGTAATATAATGACCAAGTAATTAGAATGAATATCAATAAATAGATAGAGGATGAATTTTTATTTACCAATTCACTTAGATGGAGGAAATAGAGGCTGTGAGGCAATAACCAAGGCTACGGCTCAGATTTTAGGATATTCCCCTAAAAAAATAATAGCATTAAGTAAAAATCAAGAGCTTGATAACCGTTTGCATTTAGGAAATTTTGTAACATTAGTAAAAGCGCCTGCCACTTCTTTGACATTTAGAATACATCGTAAACTAAGGTCTATTATAGTGCAGGATAAGGCAAAATTGAATCATTTTTCTTATAGCCATTATTATGATTCTTTTTTAAACCAGATTTCATCAGATGATGTGATGATTTCTACAGGGGGGGATATGATGTGTTATGTAAATAACGAGGTTATTTATACAAATGAGGAGCTATACAAAAGAGGCGTCAAGACATTTTTGTGGGGGTGTTCCATAGGTGAGGAGAATCTGACGCCAGAAAAGATCAGCACATTGCGCCATTTTACAAAGATTTATGTACGTGAGTCTTTGACAGCTAAAGTCTTAATGGATTTAAAATTATCCAATGTCTTTACATTTCCTGATCCTGCGTTTATTCTTCAACCAGAGAAATGTGAGTTGCCTGCTGCATTTTTTAGCGATGTAATTGGTCTCAATTTAAGTAATTTCATTTTAGGTGATTTTAGTTTAAATACACCATTTGGGAGTGAGGTTATATCGTTAATTAATTCGATTTTGAAAGATACCAATCTTAATATTCTTTTGATACCTCATGTTTTTTGGGTGAATCAAGATGATAGGATTATTGCTACTTTGGTGGCTGAATACTTCAATTTCAATCCGAGAATTTTTATATTGGATTCAGATAGTTTGAATTATTGTCAAATACGGTATGTTATTTCTAAATGTAGATATTTCATAGGTGCGCGTACTCATGCAGTAATTTCTGCATATTCCACTTATGTACCAACTATAGCTTTGGGTTATTCTATAAAATCGAAAGGAATTGCCGAAGATATTGGGCTACCAGAAAATCTTATTGTGGATAGTAAAAACTATAAAAGAAAATGTCTCATAAATTCATTCGAATATCTTGTTAAAAATGAGAATCAGATAAGACAACATTTGGTGAATATAATACCTGATTATATAAAACAGGTTGAAGATGTTAAAAGGTTCATTATAGGCTAATTATTTTTAAAGAAAGTGTTCAAGTACTTGTTATATGATTGCCTTTTGGCTAAATCCTACCATCATGGATATTAGGTCAATTGTGAAATGCCTGATATTAATAAATTTGAGATGTTTGGTCTGAGGAGGAAAGAATGTTGATGAAATGGGAAAATAGAATTGATGTTTAACCATGAAATAAGTAATTAATAGTAATATAAATATAATAGAATGTCAAAACCAAGATTGATAGCATTTTATCTTCCACAATATTATCCCACACAAGAAAATGATAAATGGTGGGGGAAGGGTTTTACTGAGTGGACGAACGTGGGAAATGCAAAACCTCTATTTAAAGGGCATTATCAGCCAAAAGTTCCTGCTGACTTAGGGTATTATGATTTGCGAATACCTGAAGTAAGAGAGCAACAAGTTGCATTAGCGCATGAAGCTGGAATAGAAGGATTTTGTTATTGGCATTATTGGTTTGAGGGTCGTAGGCTTCTTGATAGAGTTTTTAAAGAAGTAGTTGAGAATAAGACACCTGATTATCCTTTTTGTCTTTGTTGGGCTAATCACTCATGGTATCAGAAAACTTGGGATCCTAATAAGCCTAATAAATTATTGATCGAACAGACTTATTCTGGTAAAGAAGACTATATCGCTCATTTTAATGCTATGCTTCCTGCTTTCAAGGATTCGCGTTATATGAAAGTGAATGGGAAGTTGATTTTTGGAGTATTTGCAGCTATGGATATTCCTAATCAAAAGGATTTTTTTGATACATGGAATTGTTTGGCAAAGGAGAATGGTTTGGAAGGATTTTATTTCTTTGGTTTCACATTTGATTATCAAGAGGTTCCAATAATATTAGAACGCGGATTTGATAGTGCATGTATTGATAATGTAATGGCAGCTTTCAGTACGCAGAACATTGTATCTCGCTTTATGTGGCGATTGATTAAAAAAATCACAAAGATTCCGAAATTGATTAGTTATGATGAGTATACTAAATTATTTCAGAAACTTTATAAAGTAAACGATAGAATACACCCGTGTATAGTTCCTAACTTTGATCATTCACCTCGGAGTATGCACAGAGGTACTATAATTGTGGAATCTTCTCCAAACAAATGGGAACAATTTTGTAAATCCATATTTAGTAAAGTTAAGAATCGTAAGCAAGAAGAAAATATTGTGTTTATTAAGGCTTGGAACGAATGGGGAGAGGGAAATTATCTAGAGCCTGATTTAAAATATGGTAAACAATTCATTGAGGCAACTCGTGAAGCATTAGATAATTTCGAGAGATGACTCTAAAACAGTTTATATCCAAATTCTATCGTCTACCAAGAAAAATTGGGATAAAGTACTATATTCTGTGGAATAGGGTGAAGTTTTGGATAAATGGAATAGAGTTTGGCACAGGAATGAAGGTTCATAATGTGGTATATCTTAGCAAACACTCTAAAGCTTATATGAAAATTGGACAAAATTTTGTAATAACGAGTGGTGAGTCATTTAATCCATTATGTCGTAATATACGTGCAAGTATTTGCTTGGAACGATCTACCTCAATTATTGAAATTGGTGATAACACTGGATTGTCGTCACCTTGCATTTGGGCTAAAGAACGCATTACTATAGGAAACCGTGTCAGAGTCGGTGGAGATTGTATTCTTATGGATTCAGATGCACATAATTTGGATTATCGTGTAAGAAGTTCAAACGAACAAATAGATAAAATCTCAAAGGATATATTAACTGCAAAAACAGCTCCTATTGTGATAGAAGATGATGTACTGATAGGTACTCGTTGTATAGTATTAAAAGGGGTAACTATCGGTGCGCGAAGTATAATAGGTAGTGGAAGCGTGGTTACTAAGTCAATCCCGGCTGATTGTATTGCAGCTGGGAATCCATGCAAAGTGATAAGGTTTATAAATGTAACTGTTTAACTTTTGTGGGATTAAAAAGAACTTATGTGAAGATTTCTAAAAATGTAAAGTATGCTATTTTGTTTTACCCTTTATTTTGGCTATTAATTTATGAAGAAGATAATATCAATTATAATTGCTACATATAATGCAGAAAAGACTCTTAAGCGCTGCTTGAATAGCATTGTTTCTCAAAAAAAAGACCAGTTGGAATTATTAATTATCGATGGATGCTCTACAGATCGGACAATGGATATTGTCAGAGAGTTTGCAGAGAGTATTGATGTTATTGTTTCGGAAGTAGATAAAGGGATTTATGATGCGTGGAATAAGGGCATCCGTTTGGCTACGGGGGAATGGATTATGTTTTTGGGTGCTGATGACTATTTATTGGAAGGTGCTATGAATGTATATTGGAATTATCTAAAAAAGCAGACTTTGGATGGTATCGATATAATAACGGCGCAAAGTAAATTAATTGATGCTAAAGGGAAATATAAGAGAGTATTCGGGAATCCATATAATATAAAAGAATTTCGATGTTGTATGAAAATTTCTCATGGTTCGACATTACATAATAGAAAGTTATTTGATGAATTGGGGAATTTTGATATCTCATTTAAAATTTGTGCAGATTACGAATTTTTGCTTCGTAAGAAATTGAATGCTAGGTATATTGAAACACCTACTATAGCCATGCAAGTGGGAGGAGTTAGTAATACAATCAGAGGGCTTTGGGAGAGTTTTAAAGTTAAGCGTTATTGTAAGTCAATTCCTCTTTTGTTGAATGTATATTATTTGACAAAAGGTGTCATTGGATATTACATGCGGAAAATTAAGATAATTAATTAAGATATATTAGTGATGAGAAATAAAATAATAGGATACGTTTCTGCTGAAGACCCTTTCCGAGACAAAAAGGCATGGAGTGGTACGAAATATAAAATAAGGGAAGCTCTCCAAAATGCTGGTTATGAAGTGGTATGGATTTCTTGTAAACCAAGTAAAATATGTTTTATATTTTTGAAAATATTACTTAAAATGCTTTTTGGGAAAAAAGCCATAGTAGAACATAATCGGTATTATTTTAAGCTTTGCGCCAAACATATAAATATGGATAAAGTACGATTGTGCGACTATATTTTCTTTCCTGGTGGGGCGCAAATTAGTGCTTTTGTTAATTTTGAGAAACCGATAATTTATTATACAGATGCAACCTTTCATATTATGATAGATTATTATTGGCATGGTTTGTCCTCATGGTTGATTACTCAAGGGGAACACTATGAAAAAGAAGCGATTAAGAATGCGTTTATTAATATTCGTTCTTCTCAATGGGCAGCAGCTTCTGTTATCAACGATTACGATGGGTGTCTCCAGAGAAATTATGTTCTTGAGTTTGGAGCAAACTTTGATGACAAGGATCTTTTGCATGCTACTCCTTATAAAAGTGGAGCTTTGAATATCTTATTTTCAGGTGTAGACTGGATTCGTAAAGGAGGGGAAGTTGCTGTTAAAACGGTGCAACTTTTAAATAAGCGTGGGATTAACTCTTGTCTGTTCATTGTAGGGCTTTCCGAAATACCTCTAAAATATGCGAATCTTCCATTTGTTCGAATAATGGGATTTCTGGATAAGAATAATCCGGAGCATTACCGAAAGTATGTAGATATAGTGAAGAACTCTCATTTACTTTTATTACCAACTAATGCGGAATGTTCTGCTATTGTTTTTAGTGAGTCCTCTGCATTCGGTTTGCCTATTTTTACTTATGATACGGGAGGGACAGGGAATTATGTAATAGATGGTGTAAATGGTTATAAACTTCCTCTAGCAGCACGCGAACAGGAGTTTGCGGATGCTATTGAAAAGAGCTTGGAATCAAATGAATTTCTTCAATTACATAAGGGAGGAATAACGCTTTTTAATGAAAGACTAAATTGGAGCACTTGGTCAAAGAGATTCAGGAAAATAATGGAAGAAAACAATCTTTAATCCAGAATTATTTACGAATGCATTTAGCCTTGTGTTTAATATGAAAATGCGTCTTTCTATCACATTGAAATTATCGCTTGTTTGGTTTGTGTTGGCAGGAATGGTTCTAGGTCGATATACTGAACCCGCATTTCTAATAATAGCAACTTTATTTATAATGCTCCAACTTAATAAAGTATATGTAAGTACTTCTTGTTTGTTTGTAGGCACTCTTTTTTTCTTTCATTCATTGTCAATGGTTGTGTATAATGGCTATGATACTGGAAAATTATTTCAGCAGATTGTGCTATTGTTTACTTGTGTGTTTTGTTATTATCAGATTTTTCGGTATTGTCAGATACCTGTTTCTGAATGGTTCCATAGATATGTGAATTTAGTTTATATTTTGTCCATTATAGGCATTGTTCAATTTGTCATTATGTCAGCGACTCAAATAGATATCTTTCCTTATACATTAGATGGCACGATGACACAGAATACGGGTAGGTTGCATGCAATGTTAATGGAACCAGGATCTTTCACTGCTTTTTCTATACCAGCCGCTGCATATGTTTTTTTGGCTCCGGGATTTATGAAATATAATCGAATGAAGTCTCTAGTCATTGGGATCGCTTTAATACTGACATTGACCACCAGTATGATTGTTGCAGTTGTGATTATCCTATTTCTTAAGTTCTACTACTATTTTAAATATTTAAGAATTGGTCTTGTGGTATGTTTCATTGTGGGTGTATGTTGGTGTATTAATAATAGGGATATTTTATCATCTTCTGAATATTTCGTGAATCCACAATTAAGAGCTATTCAAGAGAAGATAACACAAACCTTATCTATGGTTGAATATGCGGAGCCTGAAGATTTTGAGCACTTAAATACGAGTTCGTATGTGATATTGACTAATTATTGGATTGCTTTCAATGCTCCCTGTCGCATTTTGGGTACAGGGTTGGGTACACACGCCCAGAATTATGAGCGTATGTATAAATCAGACTTTGGTGGATATGGATTGAATAAAGATGATGCTTATTCGATGTTTGCCCGGCTGTATTCTGAATTTGGAGTGTTAGGACTTTGTCTTTATGCTTTTTTTCTAATAAGGTATTATAATAAGGATAATATTATAAGCCTCTGTCTTATTGTATTTTTTATTTCTTATTTGATAAAAGGCGGTCATTATATGCTCTATGGGACAGCTTTCTTTCATATTGTTTATTATTTTATTTCTCCTTACAAAATAAACTGTTTCAAAAAAATATAGATGCTTAAAAATATAGTAATTGTTAATGATTGTGCACATATAGAGGGAGGGGCTGCAAGTGTTGCCATAAATTCTGCTATTGGGTTAGCGAAACATTATTCTGTATATCTATTTTCTGCCGTTCAGCCTATTGATAGGAGGTTGGAGGAGGTCGGCGTGCGCGTTATATGTATTGGGAAAAAGGACATATTGCATGATGAGAATCGGATTCGTGCAATATCTAAGGGATTGTGGGATAACGAAACAAAGCGAGTGTTTGAACGCCTTTTAGCTACGTTGAGTCCCGTAGAGTCTATTATACATTTTCATACGTGGACAAAAGCGTTAACCGCTTCGCTCTACGCTGTTACAGCCAAAATGGATTTTAAGACGGTGATAACACTTCATGATTTTTTTTGCTTTTGTCCCAATGGAGGGTTTTATGATTATCAACGTAATGAGATTTGCTTTAGGAAACCGATGAGTTATTCATGTTTGACTTGTAACTGCGATGTCCGAAGCTATCCGCAGAAAATATGGCGAAGTATAAGAATGGCGATTCAGAATCATGTAATGGCAAAAAATAAGAAAATATATTTCATATCAATCTCGGCGTTGACTCGAAAGATTTGTATGCAGCTGATGAATGATAGTCGTAAAATATATACGATTGCAGATCCTGTAGAAATAAATGAGAATCAATTACCTAATAAATTATTAAATAACGATGTTTATTTGTTTATGGGCAGATTATCTCCTGAGAAAGGAATTGGGCTGTTTTGTCAAGCTGTAACGGATTTGAATCGGAAAGGAATAGTATTGGGTGAGGGATATTTGAGAAGCGAATTAATGGAAAAATATCCTAATATACAATTTGTTGGGTGGGTTGCAGGTAAAGATAAACAAGCCTACTTTAAAAAAGCAAAAGCTTTGGTCTTCACTTCGTTATGTTATGAAACGTTTGGTTTATCTGTGGCGGAAGCTAGGTCTTATGGAATTCCTTGTATAGTTCCAGATTCTTGTGCTGCAAGTGAACAGGTTATTGATGGAGAAACAGGTTATTTATTCAAAACAGGAAATTTGGATTCTTTAAAAGAGGTGCTTGTCAAATATGAGAATGCTGATATCCAAGTAATGCAAAATAATATTGTAAATAATTTTATTGCAGACGATTGGAGCTTGATATCTCATATAAAGAATCTAGTACAAGTATATAATGAAATAATTACAGAATCGTGAATAAGTTAAAGTCTACTCATTTCTGCTAGGTATATATCATTAAAGGTATAGTGATCGTTTCGATATTTTTCGTTGTAGGTGTTTTTTCTTAAAAGCAGAAAAACGATTTTCCCCTGTCAGATTTATCAAAGGGAAGATGAATCGCTTTTATCAATTGTTGTTGTACTTTCATATTCTAGTAGTATTGTTACAAAATGTGTGGCTGAATATTGTTTTTTATGATGCAGTGGCTGATTATGGTAGAAAATATATGGAGTATGGGATAGAAAATGGAACAGTAGGTAAGGCATGGGCGTGGTAAGGAGTCATTTTATATTATAGCTTTACACTTTGTTGGCTTTAAACTCTGTACATTGATGCTAAGTGTATTTGATATAAAATTATAGTTGTTGAGCCTCATGGTACCAGCTAGTAGAAATATTTTACAAACATTGCTATGTTTATGCTTTGGTATAATTATTCCCTTTAATATTTATTGAGATGGTTAGGAGAGGATAGAAAGCTCTGGGGAGAGCTGTCTATTTATTTAAATAATGTCGAGCTAATAACAATTTCTTATATTATTTTTAATGATAACAGTTTCTATTGTAACTTATAAAACAGACTTGGTAGAACTTGCTAAGTGCTTAACTTCTTTGCTTTCTCCCTTGATATCTAAAGTGTATATAATTGATAATTCAAGCCAGCAGTATATTGCCGATTTTTGTAAAGAATATGCTAATGTAGAATATATCGGCAGTAGAAATGTGGGGTATGGTGCAGGACACAATCAAGCTTTGCGTAAGGTTTTGAAGTCAAAGAGTAAATATCATTTGATACTAAACTCAGATGTCTATTTTGACCCGAGTGTGTTGGAGCAGTTGGCTGATTATATGGATTTAAATGAAGATGTAGCTCAAGTACAACCTAATATTATATATCCCGATGGAAGAATGCAATATACCTGTAGATTATTGCCAACACCAGTTGATCTTATTTTCCGTCGATTTCTACCAAAGAAAATGATAGAAAAAAGAAATAATCGATATATACTTAAGTTTAATGATCATACACAGGCTATGAATATCCCTCATCATCAAGGAAGTTTTATGTTTTTCCGTATTGAATGTTTCAATAAGACTGGTTTGTTTGATGAACGATTCTTTATGTATCTTGAAGATATTGATCTTACTCGAAGAATACATAAGTATTATCGAACAATGTTTTGGCCAGGGGTTACTATTGTTCATGCTCATCGTGCTGCTTCATATAAAAGTAAAAAGATGCTTATAATTCATATTCGGAATGCGATTAAATATTTCAATAAATGGGGATGGGTATTTGATAGCGAACGAAAAAAATGGAACAAGCGGTTATTAAAAGAATTGTTATGAGTGATTAGGTGATATAATTGATGTGTATAAAAATAAGAAATGGTATAAAATAAAATGTTGAGATGTAATAAACACGTGAGTGTTTCGTCTGTGAGATGAAAAAAATGTAGGTCCCTAGCTTCATGCTGTAAAGGCATGATTCTCCTACATTGTGGATTGGAAATCGTATGACGGTACATTTCTGATCTACACCCTGACATCGGAGGTTAAAGCCGATGTGAATTTCCCACTATATCAACTGTCTGTGAAGATCGTTGATATTTTTTTTACTCCCATTATACTGGATAATAATATCGGTTTTCTTTGTTTATATGTTGAAATTTTTGTAACTTTATAGCATATAAAACAGTAATAAAGAAACAATGGAACATTCAGACTTTGTAGTGAAATGTTATAATAAACAAGAGTTGGCCCAGATGTATTTTCCTGATTTGACGATTCGTGCTTCAGTCAATAAACTCCGGAGGTGGATGCGGAGATGCAAGCCGCTGATGAATGAGATACTATCTACTGACTTTCATCCGAAGACAAAGGCATTTTCTGTGAGAGAAGTACGGCTTATTACCTATTACTTGGGAAAGCCGGGGGAACTATAAATGATATAAACATAAAAAAGAACTACGGGAGACTGTACTTTCGCGAGCTCCCGTAGTTCTTTTTATATATTCATATACTCTTTTCGACTGTCAAAACAGGGACAAGCCTTATGAATCGAAGCACTAAGTTGATAATGTCCCAGGATTTGCGCATCCGGATACTGATGTTTGAGAATCGTCAACAAGTCAAGTAGCGCGAAGCGCTGCGCCTGTGTTCTCGTATCCGCCGGACGACCTTCTTCATCCAACCCACCTTCATAGCAAATTCCAATACTATGCCGGTTGAAACCTCGCACATGCGCACCGGGCTCCGATACCGGGCGACAATGGTGAAGTTCTCCATTACGGGTGATGTAAAAATGATACCCTATATCCTTGAAACCTCGTTGCAGGTGACATTGTCGAAGCTGCTCTACGGTGAAGGAAACATTGCAGCGCGTCGCGCTGCAATGAATCACCAACAACTTAATCTCACGTGGGAGATAGTTTTCTTCTGAATTTTCCATATCGGTCAGCAGGAGATTAATGTCCCACGCAGGACGTTACACCGATAGCCGAAATGATCGAAGTCGCGATAGTCACGATAAACTGGAGAATGTTTTTCCAAAGTTGCTTTTTCATATAAATTTGAATTAAAGAATAAATACTACTGATACATTATGAACTCAAGAACCAGTCAACAACCGGTTGATTATGCTGCCGGGTCCGGAGCTTCCCCGCTGCCGGAACCTCCCTGATTATCATCACCGCCATCATCAGGAAGCGGATCTTTATCCGAATCAGTGGAAGAATCACTTTTATACAATGTATAATCCAATGTCTTACACAACTTGCGGAGATCACTACCCGGATAAAAGAGCACTTTGCCCTTATCAATGCATGATGCCTTGAATTCCTTTGCCGTATCGGTAGGAGTACCGGTCTTGATACTCATACGGAAATTACCCAGGTCACCCATCTGGACGATATTTCCTTCATCCAGTACATTGACGATTTCGAGCAAAAACTCACCGATACAACCTTCCAGTTCCCCTTTGGAATAAGAAGAGCGTTCAGTGATACGTTTACAAACTTCCTTGACCGTCACTTTACGACCGCTACGCGCCACTGCATAAAATTTCGGAGTTTCACTAGGTTTCAACAGGTTCTTACGAGCCATGAGAGTGTAATTCTGTGCCATAACTTTTAATTTTAAATCATTAATTTTTAATTGTTTAATTGCCTTGTAATCGATTACATGACAAAAGTACTACATCGGGAAAGCGGCATGACGCATAATGACGCACACAGGCGCACAGATAAAAAGAAAAAACATCGGGAGATTTGTATCGAAACTTCCCAATGTTTGATTTCAATCATTGAGATGTTTTTTTCAAATCTCCCGATGTTTTTCCGGACTCTTCAAAAGGACAAAAGGACAAAAAGGACAGATGTGACTATTGCTCATTCATCTTGGTATAGGAACCATGGGATATCTTATTGATCTTTACTCCATTAAGCGATTTTAGCAGACGTGTTACCTTACGATGGTTGAAATCGTATTTTGCGCCAATCTGAATCGCTTCATCTGTCGTGAAACTGTCGGGCAACTCTTGAACAAAATTACGAATAGTGTCCGGATTCTTCAGTGGACGGACCGAAGGAGACGGCATGGATGAGTGCAACAACCGGCTATGCTCGTAACAACATAGAACGATTTGAAGAGAACGCTCAAAATCAGCGTCCGTGCAATAAATCTCGGGAGAAAGATCGGTTGCTTCAAATTGCCGGATACGGGTCTGGATCATACTGATACGCATCACCAGAAAAGCATAGCGTTTCACTACGGCTTGGAGGTCATCGTTGCCTTCCAATGCCACCTCGGACAGCATACGTGAGAAAATCTCATTCAGACGGTTCCATTGCAGGCGGTTGAAATGAAAAAGAACCGGATGAGCCAGACAGAAGTGATATAATTCGGAGACACGATGCGCAATCGGTTTGAAAGAATCTTCCAGTGAGACGCAGTCGTCGCCCATTTCTTTCCAGTGCGGAGCTTCGCGGAAAGTGTAAATCAGGGTGCGGCTGGGCAATCCGTTTTCGTAGCTGCTCAATAGGCCGTCTATTTGTCCGGGAGTACCCGTCAGCAACAAAGCCAATTTGGGATGGCGTATATAGATCGGAATGAGGCCGTTGGCTTTGTAGGAAGAATCTGTATTTTCGTGCTCAAAAGCCTTGCGGAGCATATCGTCGAAATTGCCACAATCCAGATGATTGGCTGTGGATAGCGTTTGTGCCTCCGTGTCGAAAATGATGCTTCCCTGTGGACCGTTGTCCTGCATCTGCATTTGCATGCGGGTATAGCTGGTAGTAGCAGGAATGAATAGCATTTTGAAAGGAGGTCGTTGCGGTTCTTCGGAGCATGCTTCTCCTTTCTTTTTCTGTTTTTGATATTCTGATTGCCAGTTATTATGTACAGTTTGGTAGTTTTTCATCATAGATTCACTGGTAGACAGGATTTCTGAATGTATTTCTTCCAACAGGTATCGTCCGGTTTGGGCGATACTTTTACCACTGGCGGCAGGCGAAAGTATGACACTGAATATATGCGTGGAGTATTTTTTATGATTATAAATTCCGAAAGTCTGCGGAAGTGCTGCGCTCAAGGCCGTGAGATCGGAAAGGAGAGCGACATCTTGTTCGCGTTCGCTTCCGTCTTCAATGATACAGTCATTTAATAGGTCGGGAAGATTATTGTACAAACTGCGGGGAAATAAAGGGGTTCCTTTTCGGAATTCTTCTCCCAGCCAATAGGCTTCGTCGTCGGTATCGGAATTTTCTGCAGTACTATATTGTCTTTTTGTCCTTATGTCCTTTTGAAAAGAAGGGTCGCTGGCCGGAGAGGAAGCGGGTGCATGTTCATTAACTTGTTTATATCCAGACGATAAAACCTTTGTTAGCTCTTCGGAACGAAAATCTGTGTGCTCGAAAAATAGAGAAAGTTCGCGTAATATGCTTTTCTGGGGATAGTGTCGGCGGCAGGCTTCGCAGGCAAGTTTGAAGACGTTGGAATGGCGCTGACCGGCTGTTAGCGGATGAAAGAAAATATAGGACGAAATAAATTGGGCGATTTCTTCTTCAGACACGTTTTCCGGAGTATTATCCTGAAGGGGAAAGGGAGGAAGCACTTCATTTTCAGAGAAAGTGTTTGTTTCTTCTTTTATAAGTGGCTCCAACACAAATGCCTGATAGAGCGCCGCAACATATCCGTTGGGGGAATAACTGAAATAACACAGGCGACTTTCGTCCTTGCATGCCGGGTCACTCTCCAATCCCAGCAGTTGATTGTAGTAGCGGCTCACTAGTTGCTGCCCTTCACGATGGCGGTTTTCGATACCTTCTACATAGGCGAAAACTTTCACTCCGTCGGTAGGGCTTTCTATTGCCGCTACTGTGTGGGGATCTGCCGCACAACGTTGGATGACTTGAAGACGATCTTTTACATGATCGTAATCAAGTCCGACAATATGGCTGGGGAGAAGAAAGTTTTTGATAGCGTGCGCTCCGTCGAATGTGCCTGCCGGAGTGAAGCAGGGGAGTTGGTTTTTCAGCTTCTGTGCCGCGGCATGGTCTCCTTCTGCATAGTACCGCCGAATAGCGTTTATGATGGAGGCATAGATCGGATGAATGCACATAATAATGACTTCAAGGAAAGACATGACTCGGGGCTTTTTTGAATACACATTTTCGTAAACCGAGACTTTGATTTCTTCTAAAACTTTCATATAAAATTGTTTTTGTAAGATTGAGCTACCTGACTATCAGATAACGGGAACAAAGGTCGGGATATTAAAAATAGGGTTGCTTCCCTATGTGGATAGCACTTGATAAAGCAAATAAAAAATGAAATATTATAATTTATTAATCATAGAATGACATGGCAAAAGAAAAACAGGAACCTTATGAGTTTTTAAGCAATTTGGTATTGGCTTTAATGGATATGGATCGTATTTTCAGTAACAGTTTTTTCATAAGCGAATTCGCTATCTCTCCTAAAACATTAGGGGAGATAAGGCGGGGAGAGGATATGTGCATTTATCAGTATGTACGGGTGATCCGGTGTATGACGAAATATCTTCATTTGATTATTCAGCTGGATATGTTGCTGAAGGAGTTAAGAATCGTACTGTCTTCCCATTGTGACTTGGTGGTCGCTACGGTTCCGCATCGTTCTTGCGGAACTTGTCAGCCGACAGAATGGGTGGCAGTGATGCATTGGGATGGAGTGAAATTGTGATTTCTACAGAAAATAGGGCATTTTTTCAATCTTTTTGCCCGATTTCTTTCTTTATTTAATTTTTTTTATATCTTTGCTTTCATATTGAGAAACACGGATAAAAACTCACTTATTTATTCATATAAATTTAATAAATTATGTTCAAAGCTCCTTTCTCATTTGACGGGCGTATTCGTAGAATTGAATATTTCCTGTCGGGCATTATCGGTGGTATAGTTTCCAGTATTGCATGGGCACTTGGTGTAGGTACATTTATTTTGGGTGCTGCCAGCGGATCGGCCGGTGGATCAGTATTTGGTTTATTGATCGGTCTTGCTGCTATGATTGCTTCCATTTGGTTCTCTTTGGCACAGGGTGTGAAACGTCTGCACGACTTAAACAAATCCGGTTGGCTGATTTTGTTGTGCTGTGTGCCTATCATTGGTTGGATTTTTGCATTGTATATGTTGTTTGCAGATGGTACGGTAGGTCCTAATCCTTACGGAGCAGATCCGAAAAACCGTATGCCATATCAGGCACAGCCTGCTTCTGTAAATGTGACTGTAAACGTTTCAAGAGAAGAGGTGAAAGTTGACAAGCCGGTGGAGGATGCTCCCGCACCTGCAGAAGCTCCAGCGGAGGAGAATAAAGAAAAAGCTGAATAATCTTATTAAAGAAGAAATAAGAAAGCCTCTTGCAAAATTCGTTTTGCAGGAGGTTTTTTGTTACTAATCTGTTTGTTATTCAATATTTTGTATAAATTTGTAGAATAAATAATCAATCTATCGAATATGTATATGTTAAGCACAGTAATCTCTCAAACTGGTGAATGCAATGCACAGCACGCGACAGACCCTTGTTTTTTAAATCAATGGGGATATTCTACCCTTTTGTTAATCATTATCGGGATAGGTTTAGTATACCTGCTTTTTAAGAAACGGAAATTCTTAGTGGATAACCTGAAATGGATTGCAGGTACGGTATTTATTGCAGGTTTCCTGATATATTGGTATGCTTTTAATGAGGGAGGGAGTGACAGTAATTCGATAGCGTTGGCGTTTAGGTCTGCTCTGTCTTCTATGGAAATGTTCGCTTCGCATTCCGATCTTTTGGAGGTTCCTGAAGATCTGCATCATGATCCTTTCTACATGACGATATTTTCTGTGATACATTTCCTGGCCGTTATAGTGAGTGCGGTTTTTATCATCAAACTGTTAGGATTCAGATTTATCTCATGGGTGCGGTTATGTATGGCGAATCTTTCAAGAAAGAAGAAATGCCGGCTGTTTATTTTCTGGGGTGTCAATGATAATGCGATATTGCTGGCTAACAGCATAAGAAAAAAAGCGGCAGAGCCCAAGGGGAAGAATGAAGAAGGATGGGAGAATTGTAAGTTCATTTTCGTGAGGTTGCTTTCTGCTAATGAAAGCAGTTCTCATGGCCGGTTCACATTCAGTCATTTCTTTAATTCGTCTCATGACGGAACTGAAAAATTTATAGAAAAGATAGAAGAGCTTGACGGCATACTGGTTAACTCTAAATTTGGAATCACAGGCCGGGTTATAGATAAAGTCAAATCGGAATTTGATTTATACAAATATCTCGGATTGAGGAGATTGGGAAACCTAATCAAGAAGTACCCGCAGGCAACTTTCTATTTCTTGTCTCCCAATGAAGAACTGAATCTGGAGGCGGTGTCTGTTTTTAAGGAAATAGCGAAATGTAAAGAAGATAGAGTCCATAATCAGGTTCAGATTTATTGCCATGCGCGTAAGAACAACCAGAACCAGAAGTTGGAAATATGTGATGGGTTGAAACATCAGATTCATATCATCGACTCGTCTAATCTTGCTGTATTGCAATTAAAAAAGAATGTGAGGAATCACCCCGTGAATTTTGTAGATGTCGATACATCGAAGGCTTGTGTAAAGAAACCTTTTACGTCGATGATTATTGGCTTTGGAGAAACAGGACGTGATGCATTTCGTTTTCTATATGAGTTTGGGGCATTGATCGATGTAAATGGCAATAGGAACCCTCAAAAAATATATGTGGTTGATGAACATATGGATGAATTGAAAGGTGATTTTTTAATGAAAGCACCTGCCTTGAAGGAGAGGAAAAATGAGTTGGAATGGTGTGAAGAAATGTCTATCCATTCCGAACGTTTTTGGGAAAAATTTTCTGAAATCATTCATGATCTAAACTATGTTGTAATTGCTATAGGAAATGATAATGAAGGGATGGCATTGGCGATTGATCTCTACGAATATGCCTATCGATATAGAAAGGATTGTTTCAATGATTTTAGGATTTATCTGCGCGTCAATGGAAGTTGCAACACCATTCAGCTGAAGCAAATAAAAGAGTATTTTAATATTTATGGCAATACCCGGGATGTAATCATAACTTTTGGAGCGCAGGAAGAAATATTCTCGTACGATGTGGTATCGACAGATGTGCTTGAAGTATTGGCAAAGGAATTTTATTATGCATATCAGAAAATTATGATTGACGCAATGCCTGAAACGAATGAGAAGGAAATTGAAGAGAAGAAGAAAGCGAAGGAAAGCCTGAAGCAAACAGCGGAAGAAGAATGGAATGCGCGTAGAGAGGCATTGCAGGACAAGCATAGCTTGGATGCACAAATTAAATTGGCTTATCAGGAAGAGCAGGATAGGGCTAATGTATGGCATATCGATACCAAAAAGTTTTTAGCCGGGGCCATGGGAGAGGATGGCAAAGATAATAAGGAAAGATTGAAAGAGATGGTTGAGCTGACGCAGCGTGATGCCCATACATTGAACTATTCTAAGGTTTGTGACGTTGTTTCCAGTACATTATTTGATAATTTGAGTAAGTGCGAACATTTGCGTTGGAATGCATGTATGGAACTGCAAGGATTTGTAACGTGTGACGGAGATAAAGACTTTCAGCAGAAGAAGCATAAATGCATCGTCGATAATGATATTTTAAGAAGTAAATATCCGGAAACCATCCCTTATGACCAGTGTGTGGTTGAGCTAAGTTTTAGATTGAAAAAGAACTAACTATATGACAGATCAGGAAATAGTCGACGGATTAATCAATCGGGATGAAAAAATCACCGATTGGTTTTTCAACATAAAATATCGTCCGTTGTTTATCAATGTAATTAAGCTGATATTTGATTACCAGGTTGATTACGATGAATGTATCAGCGAACTCTACTATCATCTAATGAAGAATGATGCTGCCGTTCTTCGTAATTTTGAGGGACGTAGCACCATTGGAACATGGATTAAGATTGTGGCAATTCGTTTTTTCTGTTCCCGGAAAAAACGTGAACAGATGATAGAAGACGAGAGTAAAGAGCCTCTTTATGAGCAGAATCATGAAGAAGAAATAGACGACTCTGAATCGAAAATAGCCGCAAAGATTGATTTGGAACGTTTGTTCGATCTGATGTCGAATAAGCGGTATGTGATGGTCATCAGGGAATTAGTACTCAAAGAGGTCGAACCTGAATTTTTAGCATTATCTATGGGAATAACTGTTGCTAATCTGTACAATATTAAAAAGCGTGCGCTGGCAGCATTGGCTCACTTAGCTATGAATGATAAGAAGAAGTATGAAAACAAAAGATAAAAATATGATAACCGAAGAATTGTTGGCTGCTTTTGAAGAAGGTAAGACGAATGCTGAAGAAACAGCTTTGGTACTTGAATATCTGGCGACTGATGAAAGTTTGCAAGAGGAATTTATCTTGTCTCAACAGTTGGATGCCATGATGGGAGCTGATGATGAAGAAACGGACTTCCTGCCAATGGCGCAGATGGCAGCCAAATCGGAAGGTAATCTTTGTGATTTCCAGTGTGAGCAGTTTATTTTGAAACGTAGAAAGATTGAATATAATTCGGATGAACTCTCGGAGGAGGCCAGGAATAACAGTTGGTTGAGGGAGAGGGGAACTCCTTTGCATAGTGTAGGCCGCCTGCTCGAACAACGCGGATTGATTGTGATGCGCAGTTATGGTTCCAGTATTGACAGTGTCATACGTGCCCTCAAGGCCGGACATGATGCGATTGTTGTGGTAAATAGTTGCCGGTTGCCGGAAAATAGCGAGGAGGAAATTGCTTATCATGCAGCAGTAGTGCTTGACGTAAATGAAGAGGAAGTGACGCTTTATGATCCTGCAACAGGAGAGGAAAGTACGGCCTATCCCAAGGATCACTTTATTGCGGCATGGAATGATGCAAAAGCGTATCTTGCGAGAGTGAAAGTGCCTGATCTGGATTATAATCCGCGGCCTATTGATCTGGAAGATGTTGAATTGAGCACTGATTTGATTGAATTGCGTGAAGCCATTGCTGAAAATGCGCACGAAATCTGGGCCGACCAGCGCCAGGAAGAGGGATGGACTTATGGACCGCAGAGGGATGACGAGAAGAAAGAGACTCCGGACATGGTGCCTTATTCCATGCTTCCTTATTCGGAAAAAGAATATGATCGACGTATGGCGTTTGATACGATCAAGCTGATGAAAAAGCTGGGGTATAGTATTATCAAACAGGGCGATACGGCTCTTCATAATGAGCTGATGAGAAAATTGAAGAATGAAGGTGATGCCAAAGTCTGTGAATGTGGTGCGTCTATTTTTATGGACCAAATCTATTGCAGTCATTGTGGTAAAAAGATAGATTGGAAATTGTTCCGCTAATATATAAATAATGAATCATAAAATGAAAGAGTATATTCCCAATCCGGTGGATACAGGACATATCCAACTCCCGAAGGAGTTGGAATATTTGGTAGAAGAGATGGCTAAGAATGTTCATGAAGTCTGGTCGAAAACCAGAATAGAACAAGGTTGGACGTATGGAAAAAAGCGGGATGATGTGTTGAAGCAGCATCCGTGCCTGGTTCCGTATGAAGAATTACCTGAAGAAGAAAAGGTGTACGACAGAAATTCTTCGGTGGAAACCTTGAAACTGATTATGAAACTAGGGTTCAAGATTTCGAAGGATGAGGAATAGGCGATTTGCCTGCATCCAACAAGATAAATGGTGCCCAATATTTACTGTCTGCATATCCGTTCTCACGAAGGTACTGTTGCGCTTTTATAAGAGCCTGTCGTTCGGATAACCCTGAAATGATGTTCTCATAGAATTTAGTCATGAGAAGCATGGAGGCCTGGTCGTCAACAGCTGAAAGTGTCATGAGGATGGTTTGTACTCCTGCATTCTTAAAGCCTCGTTGAAGACCGAAAAGACCATCCGCACCAAGAGTACCTTGACCGGTGTTGCAGGCAGAAAGAACAACCATACGACAACCGCGGAGGTTTAGTGTACTGATTTCATCTGCACGGAGCAGTCCGTCGTTATTCTCTTCCGTGGCATTGGCGCCGGACATAATCAGGAAGCAATGCTTCATCGCATCATCGGCTTCACGTTGCTTCAATTCTTTATAGTCTCCGTGAGTAGCTATGTGAATCAACGAAACAGCTTTGCCGTCGAGTGCCCGGAACTGCTTTTCCGTTCCGTTTTCACCTACGAATAGATTGGTTTTAATCTTCTTTTCTTTCAATAGGGAATTTACGTTATTTACTTCATTGAGCGTATATGGTAACTCATGATACCCATTCTGTCCGTTACGGAATTTCCCGGAGTTATGATCTGTAGAAACAATATTGCGAACTTTGGTTGAAGCCATTTCGTAGTCTAATCCTCCGAAAAGTGCGGCTGATGAGTAGTTCAGTGAAGCTTTGTCGAGTGCGATTTCTTTTGTTGACGATAAACGATAGACGGCTTTCTGGAATGCTAACGGCAGGTTACCCGCTCCATACGGAAGATATTCTACAGGTAACTGATGAAGTATCCCGTCAGGTGAAAAATAAATAGTATCCGCTTTGCTGATATATTCATCCAGCGCTTTCCAGAAATGTGCCCCGTTTTCGGTTGTGGTGAAAGCCGTAGGCGATTGCATCTCTTTCGATAGCAATTTCTGACTCATTAACTTGATTGCGGTGGGAGACGTGTCGCCCGGACGAAGTACGAAAGCGGCCAGGTGTTTGTCCGGAGCTAGTAGTTCATCGTCTATGAGAGCAAATTCTATGGCGATGGAGTTTCCATGCAGATGCTTTTGTACGTCCTGCCATTTGACAGAAAGATAACGGGTATAGTCGCCGAAATCAGTAGATTTTCGCATCAAGTCCAGTTGCAGCTGTTCATACTCCTCTTTCTGGCGGATGATATTTTTCCGTGCTTCCGTCTGATTGGTTGCATTCGGGAGTTCACTTTGCATGGATAAAATTTGTTCCGCCATAAGGGTAGCCTTGTTGTATTGGTCGAGCAGGGATTTATTTCCCGAAGCGCGGATCAGAGACTCCAGTTCAATAGACGAATTGAGCATAATACCTTTTGAAAACAATAATGCATCGTAACCTAACCGGGCAAAACGTTGTTTTTGTTCAGGTGTACCTGTTGCGGCGATATTGGCTGCACGGAGGGGAATACTGTCCAGTGAGGAACGGATATCCTTCCAGAATGCCAGGCGTTCATCGGCTTTCGAGAGACGGAAAAGATTACGCAGCGCGGTTGTTTCGCTGGAGAGGAAAGGTTCCATATAGGCTAATGCCTTGTCGGTCTGTCCTTGGGTATAGTAGATGTCAGCGATAGTCCCTAATGCGGAGACATACATCAAACCGTCTTCTCCCCATTGCAGGCGATAAGCGTCCAATTGTTCAAGATTCTCTTTCAATAGCCTGTTTAAAACCGCCATTCGTTGACGTTCGGCATCCTGTTCTGTCTGCCTGGCTGCTGTCTCATTGCCCATCATGGTGTGGCAACGATTCAGACTGCTAAGTGCATCCTGATATTTTACATCACTGCCGGGAAGAATTTTGTAAATGTCTGCAGCCTGTTGGTAGTTTGCTGCTGCTTCTGCATATTGTTTTTGTCGGTATAAGATACTGCCTCTGGAACGCAGAATTTCCCCCATCTTATCTGACTTATCACCCGTCGGAAGCAGTTTTTCGGCTTTTGTGAGTATTTCGAGGGCTTTTCCGTACTCCTTGGTGAATCCGTAGTTACGGCACAATGCAACGGAGGCGTCTACATATTTGTCCAGTTTGTCCGGCAACATCTGTGCATAAACCGACAGTGCCTGGTTGAGCATACGATTGGAGGCCTCATACTTGGCGGCAATGCTATAATTGAGTCCGCCCAGATAAGATTCCAATGCAAATTTAGCCTGTTCGGCAGGATTGTTGCGAAGGATGTCTGCTGCCAGTTCGTAGTATTCGCCGGCAGATGCGTGATCTTGTATTCCGGAAAGAAATTGCGCATAGTTGTGGCGTACTTTAAAAACAATCTCCTTATCAGTATTCACATCGCATTTCTTTAAAGCATCCAGAAAATGTGCCCTTGCCTTATCATTGTTACCTATGCTGGCAAAATACTGGGCACGCTCGGTCAGGCAATCAGGTTCGTCGCAAGGCTTTTCCAATTCTTTTTTATTGTGAGCTTCTACCAATTTCATGTATTCTAATACTTTCGGCTGATTGTTCAGTTCCACGTAGATGGATGATATCCAATCGAGAAGTTGCTCGTATTCTTTTGAATCGTCAGGAAAGATGTTGAAGGCCTGCTCATAATAAGTGACTCCTACATCTTTACGTCCCGACAGGTAGTACAACGAACCTATCTGCTGGAGTTGACGGGCAACTGAAAGGGACTTTTCGCCATACATCTTTTTACTGATGGCTATTTCCTCTTCTACGATGGCACTTGCTTTGTCCATTTCTCCTAAAGCTATGTAGCAGCGGGCGAGATTGATATGAAACATGAATGCCTGTTCAGGACGGGGCTGAATGCGACTGCACAGTTCCCATGTCTTGCCATGAATTTCTGCTGCTTTAGGATAGTCTTTTGCAACAGTCAGGTAGTAGAGTCCTGTGTTGTTCAGGGAGGAAATGTATTTGATATTTGTTTCGCCCAGTATGGTCTTGCGCATATCTGCTGCCATTTGTGTATAGGTTAGTCCTTCGGGACGTTCCAGATTCAGATAACAACGGCCGAGAATGTGCAGGCAGGTAGCGCGTTCCGCACTCTGTGTCTTTCCTGTTTTGACATATAATTCATCCGCTTGTTTCAGTTTGGTAATGGCAGTTGGGTAATCTTGTTTACTTTCTAGTTTTTGAGCTTCTTCAACCAGTAGGTCGGCTTGGCTTGTAGTCTGTGAGTAGGCTGTCAGACATAGACAGGCTAATAGAGATAGAATGAATTGTCGCATATAATAGAGATTTTAGTGGATTAAAATAAGATCAAGGCAAAGCTCCCGTCTCTCTTGCTTTTATTGGTGATCGAGACGATGATTTTATATCGTTCATCCGAGCTAACCTTTTCTTTTCGGAAGGGAAGACCTTTCCGGACGCTGTCATTACATTTGTATTCCCGTTCACTTTTCGATTGATAACCGATTGTCTTTATTTTCCAACTGAAAGAGCGATTCACCTCTGCCACACAGCCTATCTGCGAGGTTCCCGAACAGCTCGGAATCTCGAAAGTACAGGTCTGACCGGCAGCCACCATTTTGGTATCTAATCTTACTTTGTTGGCGGAGTCCTTATCACCTCTCATCCTCGCTTCTGCCGCATACTTGTCCGCAATTTCATAGATTGTTTCATTATCAACGCAGGCTTGAATGAATTCGTAGTCAAATACCAGATGTCCTTTCAGGCTCAAGACATCGCCCTTGGTTTGTTTGACGGTTAATGGGATAGGGGCTGCATCACGCAGCGTTTTGCTTACTGCCAGCAGTTGTTCGCCACTGGCAAAGCCGCCGTCCAATGCTTCACATGCTTTCTTACAGGCGTCGAACACCGTTTCAAAGGGTGTCGTTGTCTGTGCATTGGCACTCATTTGCCCTCCGATGGAAAAAAACAGGAGGATGAATACTCTGAAAATAGTTTTCCTGCTCATTTTTATTCTGCATTCATAGTGTTATTGAATAGGATTAAGTACCACACGAAATCCGATATGTGGTTCTGATGTATCGTAAGTCTGTACGCTACGATGGCGAATGTCCATATCACGTTCGTTGGCCAGGTAGCTGCCTCCTCTCACTATCTTTTTATGGTGTCCGGGATTCTCTGCCGGACCTTGGGGATCTGTGACCCGTGTATTTTCATACCGGCTCATCCAGTCTGTACACCATTCGGCGGCGTTGCCTGACATGTCGTATAAATCGAATCCGTTTTCGCGTTTCTCGCCAACGGGATGCAGGCGTTCATTGGCATTGGAGGCATAGTAGGCTACATCACGAATGTTGTCTGAACCGGCATAAGGATAGCTTTCGCCTCCGGCGGCTGCATACTCCCATTGCGCCTCCGTAGGGAGGGAAAAAGGTAAACCGGTGAGCTTGTTCAGTTTCTTGGTGAAGGCCTCTGCATCATTCCACGTTATATGTGTCATAGGCAGCATGCCTTCTTCCGTAACAATGGAGTCATTCATAATGGCATACCACAACGAACGTGTTACTTCGTATTTACACATATAATAATCGGAACTTAATACAACGGTGTGCTGCGGTGAGTCATATCCTTTTCCCATAGTTTTCCCCATGATGAATTCTTTGTTTTTGGCCGGAATCAGCAGCATATTATTCATCATGTCCACCAGGGAGCGGAGCTGGGGCAGTGTGATTGTGGGATTCCATTTTACGTCTACCCATTCTTTCTCTCTGTCTTTTATATCCCTGTTTCCGGTGTTGTTTACGGAAGCGCGTCCGTCATTCCGGAGTGCATTGAATTCATGCAGGATGGAGTCGCATGTAGATTTCAAAGAACTGTCCGGGTGTTTCTTTATGAAACTACTATAATCGTCATAAGTGCGGCAATCCTTGAATTCCAGTTTTTGTTCTGCCGTTCTTTGGATGGAAGTATAAGTTTTGCTTCCTGCTACTATTAATGATAGAGCAATGAAAGTCATCACAAGCCATTTGGCAGATACATAAGAAGGTTTTGATAACATTTGTTTCAGGAGGTCACCCTTTATATCTTTGAATCGGGCTACTCGTGAGTTGCTGTAAAATACAGCTTGAAAATCTTTTAATCCGCTAATGTCCGGTGGTAGTTGCAGGGTGGCGAAATCATAGCTTTCACTTTCCTGCGGAGCAATCGGAATGATATTTATCTGTTTGGGGTTTCTACTCCGGCGGTGTAACGCACGGCCTAATTCTATCCGGACAAAATCGATTTCTCCGGTATGGCTGATCTGCTTAATTTCCGTTTCAAACTCTTCATAGGTCAAGGATGCCATCCGTTCGTAGAAAGCCACTTCTTCCATGTCCCATGTTGCTTTTTCGCCTGTCTCGACCGCTTCTTCATTGAGCGGGCGGATCGTTGTAAACGTCTCCGGCACCATAAACATAATGAAGTCTTTGCACTCATCAATACGGCGAATCAACTCAACATCAAACCGACCGTTTAAATTGTCTTTATCAAAGCTCACCCTTTTGCGGAATCCGGATTCTTCCAGCATCAGTTGTAGCATTTCAGGCTTGTCGCCCGAACATCTTTTACGGTAACTTATGAATATGTCGTAATTATGCTTGCTCATCAGCTGCTAAGATAATAAAAAGAAACAGATTTGTCAATCTTACTCGAAATTTATTTTTATCTTTGAAATTCGGTAAACAGAAAAAAGAAATATATATGAAAAAAGTAATTTGCAGTGAGAAAGCTCCGGGGGCTATCGGCCCTTATAGTCAGGCGATAGAAGCCAATGGTATGGTATTTGTGTCCGGTCAGTTGCCTATTGATGCCGCTACGGGACAGATGGCTGAAGGGATAGAAGGACAGGCTCGCCAGTCGTTGGAGAATATCAAACACATTCTTGAAGAAGCAGGATTGACAATGGGAAACATTGCCAAAACCACTGTCTTTCTTCAGGATATGTCCCTGTTTGCAGGGATGAACGGTGTGTATGCCACGTATTTTGACGGAGCCTTTCCGGCACGTTCGGCGGTTGCCGTAAAAGCTCTGCCAAAGGATGCGTTAGTAGAGATTGAGTGTATCGCGGTTCGCTAACAAATCTGCGACAATGAAACTGCTGCCTCCTACAAAGATCAGATCTTTGGGGGGGCAGTTCTTTTTTGCCGCCTGTACAGCTTCTACAACAGTGGGGTAGGTGGTACCTTTCAATCCGGCTTCTTCTGCCAATGCCAGTAGTTCATTTTCCGGAAGCGCGCGTTTAACGCTTGCTTTGGTAAAATAATAGGTGGCATATTTCGGCAATGCTCGCAGAACCCCCCGGATGTCTTTGTCATTGACCATGCCGAATACAATATGGATCTCCTGATCGAAGGTTTTGTGAATGGCATTGAGCTGTACATGGATATATTCGATTCCATCAACATTATGTCCCGTGTCACAGATAATATCCGGATAGCTGTGTACTTTCTGCCAACGCCCCATCAGACCGGTGAGCTGACATACGTTTGCAAGACCTGCGCGATAGTCCTGGGATCTGATGTTGTAGTTCAGACGGGTCAGTGTCGCAAGGGCTTTTAGGATGGTAAACATATTTTCGAATTGGTAAGCTCCGCTCAACTCTGTGAAAAGTCCGAAAGGAAACATCTCATTGTGGATTTTGATAGCATCTTTTCTTTTGTCGAGTATCTGGTCTAGCGTACGTAGACTGTCTGACAGGTCTAACATGAGTAATGCTTGCCGCATCTGGTTTGCCTCTTCTTCTGATTGTTCGTCCATTGCTTCGATCATTTCGTGCATGCTCTGAATTGTGTTGTCCATCATCGGTCTTATTTCTTGCAATTTCGAATAAGGAACTATTTCCATGTCCCAGTACCGGGCATTTTCACGGGCATATTCGATAGGCGCATTCTTTTCTTTAGCTTTCATGGTAAATACACGTTTCACTGCCCCTTGGGCTCTGCCGATAACGACCGGAACTCCTTCTTTGATAATTCCGGCTTTCTCTTTGGCAATCTTCGTCAGCGTGTCACCCAGATATTGGGTGTGGTCGAGGCCTATGTTGGTGATAACACACAAATCCGGATGGATGATATTCGTACAGTCCAATCTTCCGCCCATGCCTACTTCGATAACTGCTACATCTACTTTCTGGTCGGCAAAATAACGGAATGCCATAGCGGTGGTCAGTTCGAAGAATGAAGGGTGCAGCGGCTCGAAGAAAGAGCGATGCTCTTCTACGAAATTGACTACATACTCTTCCGGTATCATCTCACCGTTGATACGGATACGTTCGCGGAAGTCGATTAAATGAGGGGAGGTGAATAGTCCTACCCGGTAACCGGCGCACTGCAATACGGCTGCGATGGTATGTGAACAGGATCCTTTTCCATTGGTTCCGGCGATATGTATCGTCTTGAATTGTTGATGAGGATGCCCAAAATGTTCGTCCAATTTGTGTGTGGTCTCTAAACCCGGCTTATATGCTTTGCCTCCTATTTGTTGAAACATTGGCGCACTCTCATATAAGTACTTTAAAGTGTTCTGATAGTCCATGTTTTATAATATTTAACGTCGGGCAATCTTTATTGCCCACTAATTTGTTTATCTTTAGAACCGTCAATCTGACTATAAATGGGGGATTGGCGAATGAGATTGCAAATATCAACATTTAAATCTAAGAAATCATGGGAACTAAGAAAAATTTTGTGCTAGACACAAATGTTATTCTTCACGACTACAATTGCTTGAAGAATTTTCAGGAAAATGATATTTACCTCCCTCTTGTTGTACTCGAAGAACTGGATAAGTTCAAAAAAGGAAACGAGCAGATAAATTTCAATGCTCGTGAGTTCGTGCGCGAATTGGATGTGCTGACAAGCGACGAGCTTTTCTCCGACGGAGTGAAGCTTGGCGAAGGATTGGGACGTCTGTTTGTCGTGACAAGCAATGTGCCGGCTGCCAAAGTGTGGGAATCGTTTCCTATAAAGAAACCCGATCATTTGATTTTGGCGGCAACCGAATACCTGACCGACAAGTATCCGAAAATGAAATCTATCTTAGTGACCAAAGATGTGAATCTGCGCATGAAAGCCCGTTCAATCGGTCTGCTTTGCGAAGATTATATTACGGATAAGGTGGTAAATGTAGATGTGTTCGAGAAATCTAATGAGATTTTTGAAAATGTAGATCCGGCATTGATCGACCGTATTTATTCTTCAAAGGAAGGCATTGACTTGAGTGAATTTGACTTTAAGGATTTGATTCATCCCAATGAATGTTTTGTATTGAAGAGTGACCGGAATAGTGTATTGGCACGCTACAATCCTTTTACCCATTCTATTATCCGTGTGATGAAGGGTAAGAATTATGGAATCGAACCACGGAATGCGGAACAGAGTTTTGCTTTTGAGATTCTGAATGACCCGAACATCAAACTGGTGGCTCTGACAGGAAAAGCGGGAACAGGTAAGACTTTGCTGGCTTTGGCTGCTGCTTTGGGCAAGCTGACGGATTACAAACAGATTTTGCTGGCACGTCCCGTTGTGGCGCTTTCCAATAAGGATATCGGTTTCCTTCCGGGAGACGCACAGGAAAAAGTAGCTCCTTATATGCAGCCGTTGTTTGATAACCTGAACGTCATAAAACGTCAGTTTGCTACAAACTCTACCGAAGTGAAGCGCATAGAAGATATGCAGAAAAGCGAGCAGCTGGTGATTGAAGCTCTGGCATTTATCCGTGGTCGTAGTTTGAGCGAAATGTATTGCATCATTGACGAAGCGCAGAATCTGACCCCGAATGAAATAAAGACAATCATCACCCGTGCAGGAGAAGGTACGAAGATGGTATTTACGGGAGATATCCAGCAGATTGACCAACCTTATCTGGATAGTCAGTCCAATGGCTTGGTATATATGATTGATCGTATGAAAGACCAGAATATCTTTGCACACGTCAATTTGCTGAAAGGTGAACGAAGTGAATTGAGTGAACTGGCAAGCAACCTGTTATAACAGATTTCTCTGCTAAGCGAGATAAATTAATAAGTGATTAAAAAAGTAAACGGTGAACATCCTGTTGCAAATAGCACAATTTGTTCACCGTTTTCTTTATTGATTTAGTATACTTTTTCCTTATTCTTTCTTTCCGAAATATTTCAGGAACTGTGTACGTTCGAATGTATTAACACCCTGAACATCCTTAATATTCAGTTTGCCTTTGAATTGAGCTATATTCCTGAACCCTTTGCGTTCCATCCATGCAGAGAGGAAGCGGTTGGCTTCTCCGATGAATGCATTTGTATTTAGATAGACTGCGCTACAAACTTCTACAGCCGAAGCACCGGCAAGGATAGCTTTCACTACTGATTCTGCATTGGCAACACCACCGGAAGCTGCATAGTCGATCTTGTCTACTACTGCAGACGCAATTCCGATCCAACGAAGCGGAATGGCGAGGTCGGAAGCATTGCTGAATATTTCGCCTGAAATATGCTCCATCTTTTCGATATTGATGTCCGGCTGATAGAAACGGTTGAAGAGAACAACTGCTGCTGCACCGTTGGCATACAACTGATCGATTAATGCCACAGGATTTGTCAGGTTATCACCCAGTTTCATGATTACAGGTATCTTGATTGTTTTTTTAATGTGGCGGAGAATATCGATGTGGCGTTGTTCGAATGAACCGTATGTATATTGCACTTCCGATTGCAGGGCAAGGATATTGATTTCCAATGCGTCGGCACCGGCTTCTTCAATCATCTTTGCAAAGTCAATCCATTCGGAATCAGTGTAGCAGTTGATGCTGGCAATGATAGGAATGGGGCATACCTTCTTACTTTCTTTTATTAAAGTCAGGTATTCGGATAGCTTGTGCTCACGGATATATTCTTCCAGATAGTCACTGGCTTCCGGATAGAAAGCCGGATCTTTCAGTTGGTCTGCTTCCAGCATGATCTGTTCCTCAAACAGTGATTTCAGAACAATTGCACCGGCACCATCTTCGGCCAATTTTTTGTTTTTGCCGGCACTGTTGGTCAGCCCCGAGCTACTGATAATGATAGGGTTTCTAAGGGAAAGCCCTGCGAAAGTAGTTTTTAAATCGGTCATAGCAATATGTTTTTTACTCCTGATTAATAAATTCGTTCTCCGAAAATCTTGCTTCCTACCCGTACCAACGTACTTCCTGCGGCAATGGCTTCGTGGTAGTCATGTGACATTCCCATCGACAGCTCGCAGAAAGTATCGGAGTGGATGAACCAAGTTGTTTTTATCTCGTTAAAGAGCCTATTTAGTAAACCAAATTCCCGGTTGATTTGTTCAATGCAATCGGTGTTGCTGGCCATCCCCATTAATCCGCAGATGCGTACATGAGTCAGCTCTTTCCATTCTCCGGCATTCAACATCTCCTTACATTCTTCGGGACTGAAACCAAATTTGGTTTCTTCCTGCGCAACGTGAATCTGCAATAGGCAGTTCACTGTACGTCCCGCTTTGACAGCTTGTTTGTTGACTTCGGCCAGCAGTTTATAACTATCAATTCCATGAATCATCGCTACGTATGGTATCATGTATTTGATTTTGTTCGTCTGCAGGTGTCCGATGAAATGCCATTCAATGTCTTTGGGCAAACTTTCGTATTTAGCTGTCATTTCCTGCACTTTGCTTTCTCCAAAAATACGCTGTCCCGCCTGATATGCTTCTTCTATCGCTTCATTGGGATGGAATTTTGAGACAGCAACCAGCCGGACTCCTTGAGGGAGTTCGGCCAGCACTTGCTTTAAATTGTCAGCAATACTCATTGTTACTTATGCTTTTGATGGATCAAACTCCGGTTTGTCATTCGGTTCGGCGCTGTAAGGATATACATCCATGAGCGGAGTCTCGGATACCATACCGATCTGATAATCTGCCATGGTTCCTTTCATTCCTTCATCCAGCTTCTTGACTGCGTCGCGCAAGTCGGCAGCTTGTACCAGTACTTGGGTGGAAGTCTTTTTTTCAGCACCGCTTTTTTCATCCAGAGTGATGAAAATAAGTTTGCATTTGAACCAGCGGTCGGCACTTTCTTCGTCGCTAGGGAAAAGTTCGCTATAGTTGGCACGTTTAATATCCGAAACGGTAAATTCTCCGGAGATAAACGGAGTCATTTCTTCAATAATCCGTGCTTCTGCTTCTGTAAAACTGAGTGCGTCAACAAGATAAGGTTCAGTTACTTTCTTCTGCATTCCGTTTTCCATTACTTTTTCATAACGGATCTTGCACTCAAACCATGTATGCATTGCCATAATTTTCTTCCTTTTTAATTAATTGATTTATGTAAATTGCCTACAAAGATAAACAAAATCCCAAAGTAAGTGCCGAAAGCTTTTTATTTTCTTTTATGCAGATTCTTTAATTCAAATGAAAGCATGACACGGAAAAGTCCGATGATGAGGAAAGCAAAAGAAATCATATACACTGCGTAGAGCGCTCCTATGGCGGGTTGCCATAATATTAAAAGAGAGCACAGGATGGCAAGAATACCGAAAGCCATGTACCAGCCCCAGTCGCGGGTTCCGTAACGTTTCAGGTCGATGGAATAGCCGGTGGAGGAGAACCCTCGGAACATAAGCCAGAAGGCTATGATGAAAGGGATAACTTCCATGCTGACCATCGGATAGGCAATCAGGTAAATACCCAGAACGAGGTCGATGAGTCCTCCTACGATATACCACCCCCAGCTCGGGACACCTTTCCGGTTGCTAAGAGCGAAGATGATTTCCAGAATACCGCTTATCAGCATCGATACACTGAAAATGATACTTAGAGCTACATAGGTGCTTACGGGTGAGAACATGAGCCAAAGGGCTACAATGATATACACGATTCCCAAAAGAAGAGAAGTCCACCAATTTTTTACTGAATGTTGAATCTCATTGAATACAGTTTCCATACATTTTATATTTTAAATTGAACACTAGAGTGATTTCGTTGAGGAATAACAAATTGAATTTAGAAAAGGTTTTCCGTGAACATATTTGGGGGAATAGTTGTTTCCTATATAAAGTAAATTTTAAATATACATGCATTATGGCAACAACAAATTTCAAAGGACAACCGGTGAAACTGATCGGTGAATTTATACAAGTAGGTAAGGTAGCTCCTGACTTCGAGCTGGTAAAAACAGATTTATCTTCTTTCTCTCTGAAAGATTTAAATGGTAAAAATGTGATTTTAAATATTTTCCCTAGTCTGGATACCAGCGTATGTGCAACTTCTGTACGTAAGTTTAATAAAATGGCTGCCGGATTGAAAGATACGGTAGTATTGGCTATTTCTAAGGATCTTCCTTTTGCACACGGCCGTTTCTGTACGACAGAAGGTATTGAAAATGTAATTCCATTGTCTGATTTCCGCTTCTCTGATTTCGACGAAAGTTACGGAGTGCGTATGGCAGATGGTCCGTTAGCAGGACTTTTGGCGCGTGCGGTAGTTGTGATTGGCAAAGATGGCAAAATTGCATATACGGAACTTGTTCCTGAAATCACCCAGGAGCCTGATTATGACAAAGCCTTAGCTGCTGTAAAGTAATATAGAATATGGAGTATTAAGTATTAGGTATTAACTATTAGTTGCAGCTAATAAACGAATATGGCTAATACTTAATACTTAAGCCTGCTACTTATCTTAAAGATTTTGACCTAATGGGAACTGGTAAAAAGGCTTGGTAAACTGCCAAGGCTCCGTTCTTGTTAGGTTGTGTTTTTTCTACACTAAACCTCAACTATCATGAACAAAATGAAAACTCTATTCATCGCCCTGTTATGTATGGGCGTTGGAACCTTGTCGGCCCAAACTGCCGATAGTACACAAATTTCTCCCTGGACAAAAGAAGGATTTGCCGGACTGAAACTAACGCAAGTGAGCCTCACTAATTGGGCTGCCGGAGGTGATAACTCCGTTGCCTTTGACTTGCAGGGCACTTATCAGATTAATTATAAGAAAGGAAAACATCTGTGGAATAATCGTATCGAACTGGCTTATGGATTAAATAAGACCGGTGACGACGGAACCAGGAAAGCAAATGATAAAATCTATTTGAATACGAATTATGGCTATGCTATTGCCAAAAGTTGGTATGCCAGTGCGTTCGCCACTTTCCAGACACAGTTTTCTCCAGGATATGACTACTCCGTCAATAAAGACATTGCTATCTCCGAATTTATGGCTCCTGCCTATTTGACTACCGGTTTGGGCTTTACGTATGATCCGGGTAAGATATTTACCGTTGTATTGTCTCCTGCTGCGTGGCGCGGAACATTTGTACTCAATGACCGTCTCTCTGACGAAGGAGCTTATGGAGTGGATCCGGGCAAACATCTATTATCCAGCTTCGGTGCTAACTTGAAAGGAGAAGCCAAATATGAATTCTTGAAAAATATGACGGTATATTCACGTTTGGATCTATATTCCGATTATCTGCATAAGCCGCTGAATATAGATGTGAACTGGGAAGTACAAGTAAATATGATTATCAATAAATGGTTCTCAACCACACTTACTACTAACCTGATGTATGACGATGATGTGAAAATCGTGCAAAAGGATGGTACAAAAGGTGCTCGTGTGCAATTTAAAGAGATATTGGGAGTAGGAGTTCAGTTTAATTTCTAATTAGCTCTTATCTACCACAAAAAATAAACCACAGAGGACGTAGAATACACAAAGAAGTAAGAATTTAACGGGTAATAGCCGATTTACAATAATGGATGCCCCGGTAACTCTATGTTCTTGCTTTGTGTTCTCTGCGTCCTCTGTGGCTTTGCAATGAGTATTTTACTACTTATTTTCTTTTTTTCAGCCCTTTATAAGCCAAAAAAACGATTACAATTACCACCACTGCTATAATGACATAGCCGATTTCGTGACTGTATTCGGTGGCCATTACATAGACATCGTTAGTCGTTTTGAGGTCTGTAAAACGGTAAATCAGGTATCCGAGCAAAGCTAATATGCTGTTCCATATAGCAGCGCCGAGAGTTGTATAAAGCAGGAAAGGACCTATTTTCATGCCGGCTAACCCTGCGGGAATACTGATAAGTTGGCGTACAGCCGGAATAAGACGGCCAAAGAAAGTAGAGGCTGCACCGTGCTTTCTGAAATATTCTTCTGCATGGTGTATTTTCTCTTCGTCAATAAGGCACATGTGCCCTAAACGGCTGTTAGCGAATTTATAGATAATAGGACGACCCAACCAACGTGCCAGGTAATAATTAACTAATGCACCGATATCTGCTCCTATAGTTGCAAATAGGACAACGAGAAAGATATTCATACTGTCGTCTGCCATAGCTTTCCATGCGGCAGGGGGTACTACGGCTTCCGAGGGGAAGGGAATAAAAGAGCTTTCGATAGCCATAAAAATAGTGACTACCCAATAGTTCAAGTTTTCTAATACCCATTTAAGAAGTTCTGCTACTGATTCCATGTTTTTTGAGGATAGAATTTATAAATTGATTTATTTTTTTCCTTTTGTTTTTTTCTTATTCTCTTTTTTCATGCGTTCCCACACTTCTTTGAGAGTTCTTTCGTCTTCTTCTCTGTGTTCGGGACTGTTCAACAGATCCAGGATCATGTCTTCTTCCAGTGGATGTTCACATTCCTTGTTATATTTAAAGAAGTTGTCGATTTCACCGTGCATGAGGCAAAGAACACTCAATTTCTCCGTCACATCTTCGTATTTCGGATTTATCTGGTACACTTTTTCAAAGTATTCTTTCGCTTCGATCAGATAGTCACTTTCCGAATAAGCAGAGGCAATCATATACCACATTTCTATGTTCGGATTGATCTCTATCGCTTTTTCGAAAGAGATGGCAGCTTCGTCTTCTAGTTCCTCTGCCAGGTATAGTTTTCCTTCTGTCAGATAAATCAATCCCTCGTTCGGGTTTATCTCTTTGGCTTTCTCGCATAACTCATGCGCCTCTTTATACCTTTCCAGGTGAGAGAGGGCGAATGCTTTGCTGGTATAGGTGTCTATCAATAAAATAGACTGCTTGTCTCCGTCTTCTTCAAAACGTTCGATCACTTTGTCGTAATAGTCATCGGCTTTTTGCCATTCTTCTTTATTACCGTAGGATATTCCCATAAACATGTAACCCAGTTCGGGGGGAATGGCTTTGAGCTCAATCGCCTTTTGGTAATTCTCGATGGCATCATCCGAATTGTTCAGATAGAAGAAACAATGTGCCTTGTAGGCATAAGCTTCCCCGTACTGATCGTCGGCTGCCAATGCGAAATCACAGGCTTCGATGGCTTTGTCTATTTGTTCCTGGACAAAGTAACATTTCACCAGTCCCATCCAGTAGGAAGGGTTGAATGGAGATTTGTCAATGAGTTTATTGTAATAGATGATGGCTGATTCTACCTGATGGGTCGATGCCAGATAATCGGCTGTGAGAGCCATGTATTCTTCATCTTCGGTATAACGGGATTTACCTCTGTCGAGCCATTCTTTGGCTGCGTCCGGGTATCCCATGTCCAGATAGAGAAATACAACATCAATGATTGTTTCCAGCTCGTCGGCATCCGCTATTGTGCTTAACAGCCATTGAGCTTCCTCCAGTTTTCCTCCATTCAGCAATAGTTCGGCTTTCAGCAGTTTCACTTCGGAATCAAATTCTTCGGTAATCGAATCCGCTACTTTTTTTGCTTTTTGCAGCTTTTGGGTATCCAGGTAAAGATATGCTTGTTCTATAAGCAAATCTGTGTTTCCCGGATGTATTTTAAGTCCATAAGTGATTACTTCTTGTGCTTCTTCAAATTTTCGTTCGGAGGCATACCAGTCGGCGATGTCGGCCAATTGGTCAGCATCCAGATAAAGTTGTCGGTTTTCTGCTTTTGCTTCTTCGTAGTTTGTGATTAGTGTGACTAGTTCCTTTTTTGCTGATGGCGAATTTTTTCTACCCATTTTACTTTTAGATTTTTAATTGCTAAGATGGGGCTGTTGCAAAAGTTCAGATGATGATCCTTTTGACACAGCCCCATTGTAAAGTTAAGCTTGAAAGCTTAGTTATTTATTAATCTTACCCCATGTGTCTTTCAACCCTACTGTACGGTTGAAGATTAGTTTATCCGGGGTTGATTCTTTGTCAATATTAAAGTAACCGATCCGTTGGAACTGCAGATAGGAGAGTGGAGGCAGGGTAGCTGCGAACTTCTCTATGTAGCAGTTGGGCAGAACTTTCAATGAATCCGGATTAATGATTTCTTTCATGGCTTCCAGTGCTTCGCATTTTTTTGCTTCGCGGATGGCGGCCAGTTCGTCACGTGGATTTTCCACTTTCCACAAACGGTCGTACAAACGTACTTCTGCTTGCAGGCAGTGGTTGCAGCTTACCCAGTGGAGCGTACCTTTCACCTTGCGGTTCGCATCCGGCATGCCGCTGCGGGTATTTGCGTCATATTCGCAATATACTTCTGTGATAACACCGTTTTCGTCTTTCTTGCAACCGGTACATTTCACGATATAAGCATTTTTGAGACGTACTTCTTGCCCCGGTGTCATGCGGAAATATTTCTTGGGAGCGTCTTCCATGAAGTCTTCGCGCTCCATCCACAATTCGCGGCTGAACTCGATCAGGTGACTTCCTGCTTCCGGATCTTCCGGATTGTTGATTGCTTCCAGTTCTTCAACCTGTCCTTCCGGATAGTTGGTGATAATCAATTTAACCGGGTTGATTACTGCAGATATACGGGTAGCACGGCTGTTCAAATCATCCCGGACAGAGCTTTCCAACAGGGCGATGTCGTTCAGGGCATCGTAAGTGGTATATCCGATTTTATCGATAAACTTATGAATGGACTCCGGTGAATAACCGCGACGGCGGAAACCGCAGATAGTCGGCATACGAGGGTCGTCCCATCCGTTTACCAATCCTTCTTTCACCAGTGTGAGCAGGTTACGTTTGCTCATCAGGGTGTAACTTAGGTTCAGTTTGTTGAATTCAGTCTGACGGGGACGGTTGTCGTTCAGGTCTTTTCCTTCTTTCAACCAATCGATGAAGAGGTCGTAAAGCGGACGGTGTACCACAAATTCAAGTGTGCACAGAGAATGAGTCACTCCTTCGAAGAAGTCACTCTGTCCGTGGGCGAAGTCATACATCGGATAAGCTTTCCAGGTAGTACCCGTACGGTGGTGCGGGTGTTTCACTACACGGTAAATAATCGGATCGCGGAAGTGCATATTCGGATTAGCCATGTCAATCTTGGCACGGAGCACCATGGCGCCTTCTTCGATCTCGCCGCTATTCATTTTCTTAAAAAGTTCGAGGCTCTCTTCGATAGGACGGTTCCGGTAAGGGCTTTCCACACCCGGTTGGGTAGGAGTACCTTTCTGCTGTGCAATCAGTTCGGAACTCTGTTCGTCGATATATGCTTTTCCCTCCTGAATCAGGCGGATAGCGAAGTCCCATAATTGTTGGAAGTAGTCGGAAGCGTAGTATTCATTTCCCCACTGGTAGCCTAGCCATTGGATATCTTCTTTGATAGCTTCTACATATTCCACATCTTCCTTGGTAGGGTTTGTGTCGTCGAAACGAAGGTTACATACACCGCCGTGTTTTTCTGCGATGCCGAAATCAAGGCAAATAGCTTTGGCATGGCCGATGTGAAGATAGCCGTTGGGCTCGGGCGGGAAACGCGTCTGCACTTTTCCACCATTTTTACCTTCTTTCAAGTCTTTCTCTACTGCCTGTTCAATAAAGTTCAAGCTTTTCTTTTCGCCTGCTTCTTCGTTTTTAATATCTGTCATAACGGTTAATGTTATCTGTATTTAGGCTACAAAAGTAGGACATTTTTTTTATTTAACCGGAATATAACCGCTCTTTTTTATAATGTCCTGTCCGTCGGATGAAAGAATAAACTGAATCAGGGGGTTAACTTGTTCCTTATTTTTTACATTGTAATAGTAGTAAAGCGGCCGGACGATAGGGTAGGTTTTGTTGGTGGCATTCTCTACCGTAGGGGTGGCGTAGTGGCTTCCGTCATAAGACACGGAAAGCGTTTTGACACGGGGAGACACGTAGGCCAGTCCTACATATCCGATGGCTCCTTTGGTCTGGCTGACAGACTGGATAATAGCACCTGTTGCCGGCATGGAAAGGCTGCTTGCCATGTAGTTTTTATTTTTCAGTACGCTCTCTTTGAAAAATTCGTAAGTACCGGACGATGTTTCACGCGAGTAGACTACTATTTTTCGGTTGTCTCCGCCTACCTGTTTCCAGTTGGTTATCTTCCCCCGGAAAATATCCTCCAGTTGTTGGCGGGTCAGCTGTTTCACCGGATTAGAGGGATGCACCACCACGGCGAGGGCGTCGTAGGCAACAATCACTTCGTTTACTTCTTCTCCTGCCGCTTTAATTTTCATCTTCTCGCTGAACTTGATCGGGCGGGAAGCCATTGCAATGTCCGTTGTATTATCCATTAAAGCGGAGATACCCACACCGGTTCCGCCACCGGTTACAGTGACACGGGCATCCGGATGCTGGTTCATAAACCGCTCTGCTGTCTGTTGTGCGACAGGCAGTACCGTGTCGCTACCTTTTATACGTTGTGCGTTGGCACCGAGCGAGAGTAAGGAAAGGGCGATTAATAAGTTTCTTCTCACTTTCATATTTCTTCTTTTTATTGACTTTGCAAATTAAGCAATCGGATATTACATTTCCATTTCATCCGGAATGGAAATGATACTTGTAACACAAACGTAACATGATTGAAACATTTCCTTCAAACGTTAGTCACACCTCCTTAATAAAGAGACGCTTTCTTTGCATCAGAAATCATAGTAGGTATGAAAAAGGTATTTGAAAGGATTATAGAAGGAATGTTGACTTGTAGCGGTTTCGTGACAAGTATTACTATTCTGCTGATTGTACTCTTCCTTTTCACGGAAGCTTTCGGGCTGTTCAAGAGTAAGGTGATTGAAGAGGGATATGTGTTGGCGCTGAATAAGAGCAACAAAGTTAGTGTGTTGAGCCCTGCACAGATAAAAAATGTTTTTGATGAGGAGATCACAAACTGGAAGGAACTCGGTGGGGAAGATCTCCCTATCCGGGTTTTTCGTTTGGAGGATATAACGCAGTATTATACGGAAGAGGAGCTGGGACCTGCTTATGAATATGCAGGCGACAAGATTACGGAACTGGTAGAGAAAACACCGGGTATCGTAGCTTTTGTTCCGCAGAAGTTTATTGTTCATCCGGACGCGGTGCATTTCATAGAGGATAACACCATTTCCGTGAAAGATGTATTTGCGGGTGCCGAATGGTTTCCTACGGCCACTCCGGCAGCTCAATTCGGCTTCCTGCCGTTGATTACCGGTACGTTGTGGGTGAGTCTGTTCGCCATTCTTTTTGCTTTGCCGTTCGGGCTTTCGGTTTCTATCTATATGTCTGAAGTGGCAAACCCGAAAGTGCGGAACTGGCTGAAACCGATTATCGAACTGTTGAGCGGTATTCCTTCCGTGGTCTATGGCTTTTTCGGGTTGATTGTCATCGTTCCGTTGATTCAGAAGTTGTTTAATCTTCCGGTGGGAGAGAGCGGCCTGGCAGGGAGTATCGTACTGGCCATTATGGCATTGCCTACCATCATAACGGTGACGGAAGATGCGATGCGTAACTGTCCGCGTGCAATGCGGGAAGCGAGTCTGGCGTTGGGGGCTTCTCAATGGCAGACGATATATAAGGTAGTAATTCCTTATTCTATTTCGGGTATTACATCTGGTGTGGTACTTGGCATCGGACGTGCTATCGGGGAGACGATGGCAGTATTGATGGTGACAGGTAATGCGGCTGTGATTCCGACAACGATCCTTGAGCCTTTGCGTACCATTCCGGCTACGATTGCCGCCGAACTGGGAGAGGCTCCTGCGGGTGGTCCGCACTATCAGGCATTGTTCCTGTTGGGTGTCGTACTGTTCTTCATAACATTGATTATCAACTTTAGTGTGGAATATATTTCTTCTAAAGGATTAAAACGTAGCAAATAAGATGGAAATACGGAGTAATAATAAAGCTAAACACCGTTCGCAGAAACTCGCTTTCGGGATTTTCCGGTTGTTAAGTCTTTGCATTGTACTGATATTGTTTGCGATTCTGGGATTTATCATCTATAAGGGAATCGGTGCTATCAGTTGGGATTTTATCACTTCGGCTCCTACGGACGGAATGACAGGTGGCGGTATCTGGCCGGCTATTGTCGGTACCTTCTACCTGATGGTGGGAAGTGCGCTGTTTGCATTCCCGATAGGGGTGATGAGTGGGATTTATATGAATGAGTATGCGCCGAAAGGCAGGTTGGTACGCTTTATCCGGGTGATGACCAATAACTTGAGCGGTATTCCTTCCATCGTATTCGGATTGTTCGGTATGGCGCTGTTTGTCAATTATATGGGGTTTGGTGATAGTATTCTGGCAGGCTCTTTGACATTAGGTTTGCTTTGCGTACCTTTGGTCATCCGGACAACGGAGGAAGCTTTGAAAGCCATCCCCGACAGTATGCGTGAAGGTAGCCGGGCATTGGGAGCGACGAAGTTGCAGACGATATGGCATGTTATTTTGCCGATGGGTATGCCGAACATTATCACTGGGTTGATTCTCGCCTTGGGACGTGTTTCGGGAGAGACGGCGCCGATTCTGTTTACTTGTGCCGCATATTTCCTGCCGCAACTTCCTACCGGCATTTTGGATCAGTGTATGGCCTTGCCTTATCATTTGTATGTGATTTCCACCAGTGGAACGGATATGGAGGCACAACTGCCGCTGGCTTATGGCACGGCATTGGTATTGATTATGATTATCCTGTTGGTGAATCTGCTGGCTAATGCCTTGAGAAAGTATTTTGAGAAAAGAGTAAAAACGAACTAAATTAGTATATGGATACAGTGAAAATAGATGCGCGTGATGTGAACTTCTGGTATGGGGACTTTCATGCATTGAAGGGCATCAGCATGCAGATTGAGGAAAAATCGGTTGTTGCTTTTATCGGACCGTCCGGTTGTGGCAAATCTACTTTCCTCCGGCTTTTCAACCGGATGAATGATTTGATTCCTGCTACCCGTCTGGAGGGAGAAATCCGTATCGACGGACATAATATCTATGCGAAAGGCGTGGAAGTGGACGAACTCCGCAAGAATGTGGGAATGGTGTTCCAGCGTCCCAATCCTTTCCCGAAAAGCATATTCGAGAATGTGGCTTACGGACTTCGTGTGAACGGAATAAAAGATAATGCTTTCATTCGCCAGCGTGTGGAGGAAACATTGAAAGGAGCGGCTCTTTGGGATGAGGTGAAAGATAAGTTGAAGGAATCGGCTTATGCATTGTCCGGCGGACAGCAGCAGCGTCTTTGTATCGCCCGTGCGATGGCTGTCTCTCCTTCGGTATTGCTGATGGATGAACCTGCGTCTGCGCTCGATCCTATTTCTACGGCGAAAGTGGAGGAGTTGATTCATGAACTGAAGAAGGATTATACGATTGTAATCGTTACGCATAATATGCAGCAGGCGGCCCGTGTCAGTGATAAGACGGCGTTTTTCTATATGGGAGAAATGGTGGAGTTCGATCAGACGAAAAAGATATTCACCAATCCGGAGAAAGAGGCTACCCAGAATTACATAACGGGACGTTTTGGGTAATCCGGGTATCTGGAACCCAATTGATAGAATATTAATCATTTATATATAATAGACTATGGTAAAGTTTATAGAATCGGAACTCATCCTATTGAAGAAGGAAATTGATGAAATGTGGACCTTGGTGTACAACCAGCTTGACCGTGCCGGAGAGGCTGTGTTGACCCTTGACAAGGAGCTGGCTCAACAGGTGATGGTTCGCGAGCGCAGGGTGAATGCTTTTGAATTGAAGATAGATAGTGATGTGGAAGATATTATCGCATTGTATAATCCGGTGGCGATTGATCTTCGTTTTGTGTTGGCTATGTTGAAGATTAACACAAATCTGGAACGTTTGGGTGACTTTGCGGAAGGGATCGCCCGTTTTGTACTTCGTTGCAAAGAACCGGTATTGGATGCGGAGCTGTTGTCTCGTCTTCGCCTGGCAGAGATGCAGGCAGAGGTGTTGTCGATGCTGGAACTGGCAAAACGTGCCTTGAATGAAGAGAGTAATGATTTGGCGGCAGGAGTGTTTGCTAAGGATAATTTGCTAGATGAAATCAATGCGGATGCAACAGGGATTCTTTCAGACTATATTATCGAACATCCGGAAGCTGTACATACTTGCGTAGATTTAGTCAGCGTGTTCCGTAAACTGGAACGTTCGGGAGATCATATTACCAACATTGCCGAGGAGATTGTATTCTTCATTGATGCCAAAGTGTTAAAACATCGTGGAAAAACCGATGAAAATTACCCGGAAAAGTAATTTTCTGCCGATTTTTAAACAGAAATTAGGGCTCCTTAAAAAATTATCTTATATTTGTCTCCTGTAACGGACAAGTTACAGGAGATTTTGCTTCAAATGATAATAAATCCAAAGAATTTTCAAAAAGATGTTATATGACATGTTTTATAATTTGGATAGTATCGGTAAAACCGCCTATATTTGCACCGTTATCCTGAAAACAATCTTTTTACCTTAAAAAAAAACTAATACCTATTGAAAACT